>ERZ1740070.30-NODE-30-length-116870-cov-14.841870_pt1 | contig 116870 bp, 114 predicted proteins | sample MGYA00581734_ERZ1740070 | MGnify/ENA primary metagenome ERZ1740070 (study PRJEB43018, sample SAMN04849744) | marine metagenome | isolation source: floating plastic debris | place: Pacific Ocean | collected 2008-09-01 | study: EMG produced TPA metagenomics... | reverse complement strand
AGAGAGCGGCAGTTCACGCCGCGTTTGATCTAAGCGCGCCTAGTCTCTTATCTCCTCAAGGGCGCGCCCTGTGAGGGGTTTGGTGCTGCGCGTCGTCGCGAACAAGCTTTGCTCCAGCCAGGAGAAGGTGCGGAGCATTGCATACTCATTATGCCTCAGCATCCGGAAAGTCTGGCGGGCTTGGCATGCGGGCCATGGCGGTTGCCATCAGGTGCATCCAGATCTTTGCGTTTAGGTCTTTCGCTTCATCATCTTCACGGCTCTCCAGCGACATTTGCAGCGCCGTCAAATAGCCCGTGAGCGCGTTGCGCTCTTCTGTGAGGTCGGAGATTTTGAGGCTCTCGCTTTTTGGGACGGCAACGTCTTTTCCGGCCAAAGCGAACAGGCCGCGCATGCCCGCAATCTCGTTGACGAGACGATCTGCGGCGCCGTCCCAGGCTTCGCCCGCCATGACCGACATCAAACCGCTCATCGCAGCGTGGCCGCCAGAATAGTCGCCCTCGAGCTTCGGGGCGACTTCGGTGACGAGCTTGCGCCCGATCCGGTCTAGGATCATGCCTATATCGCTCATGCGCCTGCTCCATATTTCGGGCCGAGCCGCATCGCCAGCATCAGCTCATGCGCGGCATGCGTAAACCAGCCTGACCAGGCCAGGATCGGATCATCATTCTCGCCATTCGCAAAGGCTTTCTCAGACGTCACCCAAATGCCGAGTGCTTTGACGTGAGAGAAAAGCGACCACCATTCGAATGCGGCTGGATCAAACGCACAGCCCGATGCCTGTTGCCAAATCCCGATCGCTTCGGGCCAAGGAATGAAGCCTGCCGCACGCTCTTGATCATTGCCGCACCAGAGCAAATCCGTCGCCCAAGCCAGGTCTTCATAAGGATCGCCTAGGTGCGCCATTTCCCAATCAAGAATTGCCGTCAACGTGCCCGCGCCATCCTGCAAGAAATTCCCCGTCCGATAATCGCCATGGACAATCGACAGGCGCTGCGCCGGGGGCGGTGGGTTACGCTCCAAGTGGCGGATTGCGGCTTCTGCGACAGGCTGCGGATCTTTCGCGTTAGAGCGAATCTCGTTCGCCCAATAATCAAGTTCACGTCGCCAGCATTGGTCCAGCGCAGGGGATTCGGTCTCGTCTGCCAAAGCCGATCCCTCAACAGGCAGCGCTGCGATCGAACCAAGATGACGAAAGAATTGCTCGCCGATTGCGGCGCGATGCGGTTCGATATCATCGATCTTAAACGGATTGACCGGGTCGCCGCCCTCAATTCGGCCCATGACAAAAAACGGTGCGCCCAGAGAGTCATTCTCAGTTTCCAGAAACAGCGCTTCAGGCACCGGCAAATCGCGTTGCCCATAAGCACTTTTAATCGCAGCAAACTCAACCCGGCGTTCAGTATCGATCAAACTGTCAGGCGGATCGCGGCGCAGGATCAACCCTTTCACCTTCGGCCCCGTCGCATCTTCATAGGCGAGATCGATCGAATAGGTTTGCCGGCTGGCGCCGCCATGGATGCGATTGATGCTTTCGACCCGCGTGTTCTTTGCTCCGGGTAACCGCGCTTCTGCATAGGCCGCAAACTTTTCCGCAAGCTCCTGCTCAAGCATCGAGAACGTCCTTCCACCCACTCGGCGCATGCGGCCCAATTGCTAATTGCTCTAGGATGCCAATGCCCTGACTCGCCTTACCATCTGGACCCGTATGTGTGGCCTTCACGATGGCTTGGATGTGCAGATTGTCGGGCTGCTGCCACGCGAGGTCTTCGGGCTTCAGATCCTCGCGCACGACCGAAAGGTCTCCGCGATAGGATCCATGCCCCATGCTGGGATGTCCGTATCCTATCCCCTTCATCATAAAGGTCGAAACCGGTTCATAGCGCACCTCGTGGCGACGCCCCTGCCCGTCTTCTACATTCAGGACCGCGCTCTCGACCCGGCGCGTTCCCGCCCGCCAAACGACATCGAATTTCGGACGATTGAGATGAGATAAGCCATCATGTTCCGCGCCATCCATCGCGAGCACCGACCGAGTGTTCCAAGCGCCCCCATCTTTGTCTTCGTTGACGTGAAAATAGAGCGACGAGTTCGGAAAGTTGACCGGCGCCCAGAGCCAATAGAATTGTGGAAGCTGCATCGGCAGAACGGGCTGCGGATCGCGTTCCCCGATCGGACGCACGCCCCAACTCCGGTCGCGCGTGCCTTGGAAGTCTTTGACTTCGACGTTTTCGCCATCCGCACTCAAACTGCCCTGCCAGTGTCCGTTTTGCGTCATTCGCGTGCAGTCGATGAGCATCCGCGGGCCTTGGCGATGCGTAAAGCGAGGTTCCTCAATCGGAAAGTGTCGGCCGGTGAATTCAACATCGAGCGCAATGCCGTCAGTTTCCTCCAGCTTCAAATGAATGCGCTTCAGCGGCTCAATCACTTCGACCGAGAGTGGTCCAACCTTAGTATCCATCCGCTCCATACCGAGCAGACGCGACACGTGTATTGATTTCTGTACACCGTCCTTGAGAATGGAAACTGCGCCATCCATGACATTTAGATGAGGGTACACTCCAAACGCGACGGCAAAGAAGGTCGAACCATCAGCCGAGTACCCATTAAAGAAATACCGGTCATAGAAGTTCCTGTCGGATCCCGAATAGGCAATGGGTTCAGGGGTCTGGTGAATGGGGTACTCATCACCTTTGGTCAGCATCGTCTTGGTCCTCCCGTGGCGTGATCTCTTTTCGGATCGACATCGGTCTATAGGTTGGCCTTCAAGCCAAGCAGGCGTCAATGCCTATCGGAGGGAGAACATGGGTTCAGTGGTAACGGCCGAAGAAGTGAATACGTTCTATGATTCTGTTTTTCAGGGCGCGGGCGAACAAGAACGCGTTCTCGAGGTCCGCGAGAATTATGCGCGTGTCCGCCAGCCTGTTGATCCCGGCAATCTGCGCCCCGGCGGTTACATCAATGGCCCAACCCAAATGGCGATTGCTGATAGCGCCGCCTATGTTGCGATCTTCACGCGTATCGGCATCACCCCGATGGCGCTGACGAGCAATCTGAATATCAACTTCATGCGGCCTTGTATCGGGAACGCCGTTATTGCTGAAGCGGAGATTCTCAAGCTCGGCCGAACGTTGGCGGTGATTGCTGTCGACATTCGAGCAGAAGGCAGCGACAAACTCTCTAGCCACGCCGTGGTGAATTACTCGCTTCCAATAGAGGCCGCCTCATGATTACCTTTCTCGGAGCCGTTGCAGGCTTCCTCGCCGTCACGCTAGGCGCTTTTGGAGCTCACGCTTTGGGCGATACGTTCACTGAAAAGGCCGCCGGATGGTGGGAGACGGCCACGCTTTATCTGCTTGTCCATGCCGCGCTCGCGACTGCTCTATCAGCTCACAATAGCGAGAAGTTCGGGATGGCGGCGGTAATTTTGTTGGCCGGTGCTATCCTGTTCTCGGCAACGCTCTATGCGATGGCCGTTGGCGCACCGCGTTGGTTCGGCGCCATCACACCAATCGGGGGGCTCGGCATGCTTGCAGGATGGGTTTTAATCGCTTGGGCGGCACTCAAAGCCTGACCTCGCGAAACCCTTTTCTTACACCAGTCCGCGGCGTATCACCGCTTCAGCACACACGTTAAAAGGGAGCGCTCAGATGAGCTTGTTCGATCTTTCAGGAAAATCCGCCATCATCACCGGGTCGTCGCGCGGTATCGGCAAAGCCATCGCGGAACAGTTCGCGGCCGCAGGCGCAAAAGTAACAATCAGTTCGCGAAAGCCTGGTCCATGTCAGGAAGTCGCTGGCGCGCTGAATGACCAATATGGCGAAGGTACCGCGATTGCGATCCCGGCCAACATTTCTGAAAAAGATCAGCTGCAAGCCATGGTCGACGCGACCAATGAAGCGTTTGGTAAGATCGACATTGTCGTCTGCAACGCGGCCTCTAATCCTTATTATGGCCCGATGGAAGGCATCTCAGACGATGCATTTGAGAAAATTCTGTCTAACAATATCATTTCCAATCACTGGCTCGTGCAAATGTGCGTCCCGCAAATGCGCGAGCGCAAAGACGGCTCGGTCATCATTGTCAGCTCGATTGGCGGCCTGCGGGCCTCACCGGTGATTGGCGCCTACAATATTTCAAAAGCGGCTGACTTCCAGCTGGTGCGCAACCTCGCTGCCGAGTACGGCCCAGACAATGTTCGTGTGAACGCGATTGCGCCAGGCCTGATCAAAACGGACTTCGCCCGCGCGCTTTGGGAAAATCCGGAAACACTGAAACGCGCAACCTCGACCACGCCGCTCCGCCGGATCGGTGAGCCGGTCGAGATCGCAGGCGCAGCGGTCTATATGGCCTCAGACGCAGGCAGCTTCATGACTGGCCAAATGATGGTGGTCGATGGCGGCCAGACGGTCGTATAGCATGCCAGAAATGATCGTTCCGAAAAGCCTCAGAGAGCGCACCGAAGACCTTCAATACGCACCAGCTGTCCGGGCGGGCGATATGGTGTTTTGCTCAGGTGTGATCGCCGCGCTCAAGGAAGGCGAGGCGCCGTCCGACGAGGCTTATTTCCGCGCCGCGGATGAAGCGTTTGCAGAAATCGATATGATCTTGAAAGAAGCCGGTGGCAGCCTCGCAGATGTGGTCGACATGACCGGCTATCATGTCGAGTTCGAGAAACATATGGGGCCGTTGTTCGAAGCCAAAGCGAAATGGATGCCAGGCCCTTTCTTCTCTTGCTACACGTTGATTGGCATTTCCGCGCTGTACAATCCGCTCGGTTTTGTCGAGCTGAAAGCCCGAGCCTATATTCCAGCATGAGCCGTACAGAATTATCCGCCGAACAGCAGTTCTTTTTTGATCGGCTGAAATCGAACGAGTGGGACAAGCCCGCTGGCATCACCAATCTCGGCATTCGTCCGGAAGACTGGTTGAAAGAGGTCCGCTACGGCTATGTGCGATATGAGTGGCCGAATAGCGGTGACCGCGACATTTCAGACGGCCGCGTGTTCGGTGGCTGGGTTGCAGGATTCAGCGACCATATCGTCTCCATGTGCATGGCCTCGGGTTTGGAAGATGGCGAATGGTTCACGACAACTGAGCTTCAGACGCGGATCTTCCGTCCCGTACCACATGGCGTGATCACCATAGAAGGCCGGCTCGTTTCACGCGGCCGGACTACTGGATTTGTTGAGGCCGACTGGCGCGATGAAAAAGGGCGGCACTTGGTCCGCGTTAGCGCTGCCAAGGCGATCCGGACGCGCGCTGAACTGGGAATAAAGTAGCAGTTCGGATCAGTTCCTGACGATCGCCCGGATCAGAGCACTGACCATTGACTCAGTCATTGTTTCAGCATCGGTCAAGTCCAACCGATCCATGTTCACCGGTAGCGCCAAGGCACCGTGTACGCCGGACCACAGCACTTGGACCAAAGACGCGATATCTCCATCAATTATTGCGCCGGAGGACTGGCCTTCCGCCACCGCCATATGCAGCAGGCTCGGAAAGGCAAATTCGCTCAAGGGCTGTTTGTCGGGTGTCTCCAGCGCTGTTGGGCGTACAAACATTAGCGCGTTTCGATACAGCACAGCCTGGTTGACCCCAAACTCGAGATAGGCCCGCAGCAAAGCAGCAATGCGCTCAAGTGGATCTGGATGCTGCGCGGCCAATGCACGAAACTCATCTTCCAACTGCGCAATTCGCCCCGTCCAGAGAGACTGCATAAGTCCAGTGAGATCACCGAAATAGGAGTAGATCGTCCCGACCGAGACCCCAGCCCTGGTCGCCACAGCACGGGCCGAGATGGCTGACAAGCCCTCGGATCGATACAATTCTGCGGCGGCGCTCTGGATCGAGCGCCGCACCACTGCGCGTTGTTCGGGACTTGCCTTGGGTCTGGCCATACAGGCGGTTTAGGCGGCTTTCGCGATTTGGCGCAAGTTCATTTCCACTTGCAAATTGGCCAAAGGCTCTCCCAAACGCTCTTCCCACTTTTCGAAATTGATATTGTTCGAGTTGCGCCCATAATACCAACCATCCACAAAGGCATCCATGGACGGTACAACCCCTTTCGGTGCCACAAGGGCCGTGTGCGCCATGGTCACCGCCAAACGAATGGCATGATAAGGGAAGCGGATCTGTGATAGATAGTAGGATGCCAGAGCAAGCTCACCCGGGATGGTCGCGCCATAGCCCGTGAGAACGTGCATGAAATCATGGATCTGCGTGCCGCGAACCATCATGTAACCCATATCGTCGGGCATCCGGTCGAGTTTACCTGAGGATTTTAGTTGCTTCTGAAAGGCCCTGTAGTCGCGGCCAAAATTCTCGATCAGATTGTTTTCTTCAACAAAATCCCGATACGCGGCGCCGAGCGTGCCCGGCCCATAATCACGTAAGCCTTCAACTGTCAGCGGTTCAGCAATGTAGCCTTCTTTTAAGAACGCGGTGGCGCCAGGAATATTGTGTAGTTCTTCCATATAGGCATCGATCGCCTCGGTGGTCGCGCCTTCCCACCAATCGTGGAACAGGAAGTAGACGCCATAATCGAGCGGGCGATCCACAGACACCATGAACTTTTTCACGAAGTCTCGGTCGACGATGGGCGGTTTTTCGAACACGGGATTAGACATAGGGGTTCCTCCTCAACAACCACCTGTTTAGCACAACAATCGAGTTATGTGAACTTGTTCATTTAATTATTTTTGATCGTTCACGCTGGACTCACCTCGCGTCGGAGCGTTTTCTAGCAGCATAGAAAACGATGGAGGAGCCCGATGCCGTTGAAATATCTGCCCGCAGACGTGACATCTGAAGCGCTGAGCGACGCACTCAAAACAGATGGTGCCTGTATCGTCGAGGGCGCCCTGTCGAGCGCAGCGCTCGCGCAAATGAAGTCCGAGTGCATGCCCTTCATCGACGCCACCGAAACCGGGCGCGATGACTTCACCGGACGCAAAACAACGCGCACAGGCGCTCTCGTCGCGCGCTCTGCGGCATGCCGGGATGCCGTGATGCACAAAACGATTGTTGGCGGCGCGAAGACTTTCCTCAAACCGTATTGCGAGACGATCCAACTGCACCTTACGCAGTTCATTCGCATTCAGCCCGGACAAGCTGTGCAACCCCTCCATCGCGATCGCCTAGCTTGGGGCGGATATCTGCTACCGACGCTTGAGCCGCAGTTCAACACGATTTGGGCGATCACCGATTTCACCAAAGAGAATGGCGCAACGAACGTCATTCCGAGGTCCAATCAATGGGACCCGGGCCGCGAGCCGCACCGCGACGAGGTCGACTATGCCGAGATGGACGCGGGCTCAGTGCTAGTCTATTCCGGTTCCGTGATTCATAGCGGCGGTGCAAATGTCTCTGACCAAGACCGAATTGGTTTGAACATCACATACGCTCTTGGATGGCTGCGCCAGGAAGAGAACCAATATCTCTCCTGCCCGCCCGAGATCGCCAAGGATTTCGACCCTGAACTACAGGCCATGCTGGGATATGCCATGGGCTCTTACGCGCTCGGCTATTTCACGCCGCCGCTGCCGCCCGGCAAAGGCCCGGAGGTGGTTCCGCCGGACTTTTTGTTCAATGGCAAAGTCGCCTCATGGGGCGACGAGATGTATGAGACCGTCTCAGCCCGCGCCAAAGACGGCGCAAACTAAGCCAATTTCTATGCGCGTTTATCCTTGGGCGATCCGAGGCTGATATGTGACGTGATCGACCTGACTTGCGGTAACACGCCGAGAACATCGGCATGGAAGTCTTTGTAAGCGGGCAAATCTGCCACTTCGACCCGCAGTAGATATTCAACCGCTCCAGTGATGTTATGGCATTCGCGAACTTGAGGCGCTGCCTCCATGGCTCGTTCGAAGGCCCGCGCATCTTTTGTAAGGTGCGCCGAGAGCCCCACCATCACAAAGACGGTCAGGCCCGCTCCGAGGCGACTTCGGTCTAGAACCGCGCGGTAGCCTTTGATCCAACCCGAGCGCTCCAACTCTTGAACCCGTCGCAAACAAGCCGATGGTGAAAGCCCAACACGCGCCGCAAGATCAGTATTGCTAATCCGCCCATCCAGCTCGAGCTCAGACAATATTCTTGAGTTAATCGCATCCAGTTCCGTCATTAATTGCGCATAACACGCCTCACTCAAGAATTTAAGTGGGAAGTTGCGCTGATACTCGTGTATTTTTGCAAGAAATATGATCTGGGAGCAATAAATGTTGAATCTGTCTGATTATGATATGTCCGCTGAGCGTGGATTCTTGTGCCGGCACGATGCGAATGAAGTAACCCTTTCAGGCGATCTGGCCGTGATCCGAGATGTCGCAATGTCTCTTCCCGACCTTATTCCGACAGGCCGCGTGCGTGATCTTCTAATTGAGCGTTTACCGTTGGTGGACCTCCCACTTGACCGCATAAGCGACGCCGAAGCGCGGATGTGCATGGTGCACTATTCATTCATGGTGCAAGCCTTCGTATGGGGAGAACCAAAAGCCCCGCACACGCTGCCGGCAAACCTTGCCGTGCCCATGGTCGCACTGGCTGAGCATCTCGGACAGCAACCGCTGCTTCCTTATTCGGGGTATGTGCTCGACAATTGGGGCCTGATCGATCCAAGCCGCCCCATAGATCTCGACAATATTTACATGATCCAGAACTTCTTGAACGGCCAGGACGAGAATTGGTTCGTGCTGATCCATGTCGCGATTGAAGCAGCGGCAGGTAGAGCGCTGGCGGCTTTTGGGCCAGCCATAGAGGCCAGCAACGCAGGTGACGTGGTGACAACACGCAGCGTGTTGGAAGGCATCGGCGAGACTTGGAAAACGATCAATTCAATCTTCGACCGTATGCCAGAACGCTGCGATCCATACATCTATTTTGAGCGCGTGCGGCCTTACATCCACGGCTGGAAGGATAATCCTGCTATGCCTGACGGCATCATTTATGAGGGTGTGGAAAAGTATGGCACCAAAGCGCAAGCCTTTCGCGGCCAAACCGGGTCGCAATCCTCCATTGTGCCCGCTATGGACGCGCTGATGGGTGTTGGTCACGCTACCGACCCGTTGCGCGAGTTCCTCGATCAGCTGCATATCTATCGTCCACCAGCGCATCGTCGCTTCATCGAAGACACACGAGGGGCGAGCCATTTGCGCGCCTTTGTGGAGGGCGCCGAGGATCGCGGTTTGACCGAGGCTTACAATACGATCATCCAAGCCATCGCCGACTTCCGCACGCGCCATCTGGAGTATGCGGCAAGCTACATCTACAAACAGCAGCGCGCCGCCTCAGGCAACGATACCGAGGTCGGCACCGGCGGTACACCATTTATGCGCTATCTGAAAAAGCACAGAGATGAGACGTCGGCGCGTTTGATTACCTCTGCTGCGAATGCCGCTTAGCAAACACGAAAAAGCCCCGCACTTGGCGGGGCTTTCTCAAGTTTCTTTTTGACGGCGATTACGCGCTTTGGCGGTTCTCGTCGTCGACTTCTTCGAAGTCCGCATCGACAACGTCTTCGCCATCGGCGGCTGCGTCTGAAGCCGCGTCAGCACTTGCAGCCTCTTCTTGCTGCGCACCATAAATCGCTTCGCCGAGTTTCATCGCGGCGGTCATCAGCGCCTGATGCTTCTCTTGGATGTCAGCGGCATCATCGCCTTCAGCAGCTGTTTTCAGTGCCGAAGCTGCATCTTCGATCTCTTTCTTCACATCTTCGCCGACTTTGTCGCCATGCTCTTCGAGCTGCTTCTCAGTCTGATGCGCGAGGCTTTCCGCATTGTTCTTGGCTTCGACCAAGTCACGGCGCTTCTTATCTTCTTCCGCATTGGCTTCAGCGTCTTTCATCATCGCATCGATGTCGGCATCGTTGAGGCCGCCATCGGCTTGGATGGTGATTTGCTGCTCTTTGCCGGTCGCTTTGTCTTTCGCGCCAACTGACACGATGCCGTTTGCATCAATGTCGAAGGTGACCTCAATCTGCGGCACGCCGCGCGGGGCTGGCGGAATGTCTTCCAGGTTAAACTGGCCGAGATTCTTATTGTCCGCCGCCATTTCGCGCTCGCCTTGGAACACGCGAATGGTCACGGCTGGCTGATTGTCTTCCGCAGTTGAGAAAGTCTGGCTCTTCTTGGTCGGGATTGTCGTATTGCGATCAATCAGACGCGTAAAGACACCGCCTAGCGTCTCAATACCGAGCGACAATGGCGTCACGTCGAGCAGAACAACGTCTTTGACGTCGCCTTGCAGAACGCCGCCCTGGATCGCCGCGCCGAGCGCAACAACCTCATCCGGGTTCACGCCTTTATGCGGCTCTTTACCGAAGAAGCCTTTCACAGCTTCTTGGACCGCCGGCATACGGGTCATACCGCCGACCAGAACCACGTCATCAATATCAGAAGCGTTCTTTTGCGCGTCTTGGAGCGCTTTCTTACACGGATCAATTGTCCGCTTGATCAGATCACTGACCAGGCTTTCAAGCTTCGCACGCGACAGCTTGATATTGAGGTGTTTCGGGCCGCTTGCATCAGCGGTGATGAAAGGCAGGTTCACTTCGTAAGATGAGGCAGATGAAAGTTCTTTCTTGGCTTTCTCAGCTTCTTCTTTCAGGCGCTGCAGCGCAAGCTTGTCGGCTTTCAGGTCAATGCCTTGCTCTTTTTTGAACTCGTCGGCCAGGAAGTCGACAATGCGCAGGTCAAAATCTTCGCCGCCGAGGAATGTGTCACCATTGGTCGATAGCACTTCAAACACGCCGTCACCAATCTCAAGCAAAGAGACGTCGAACGTCCCACCGCCGAGGTCATAGACCGCGATGATTTTGTTGGTGTCTTTATCGAGACCGTAAGCTAGAGCCGCAGCAGTTGGCTCGTTGATGATGCGGAGCACTTCGAGGCCGGCAATCTTACCGGCGTCTTTGGTGGCCTGACGCTGTGCGTCGTTAAAGTATGCTGGGACCGTAATAACCGCTTGGGTCACTTCGCTGCCGAGATAGGCTTCAGCGGTCTCTTTCATCTTAGTCAGAATGAAAGCGGAGACTTCTTGCGGCGCGTAGTCTTTATCGCGGCCTTTAACCCATGCATCGCCATTAGGACCTTTGACGATTTCAAATGGGCTGAGCTCTTTGTCTTTTTGCGCGGTCGGGTCGTCAAAAGTACGACCGATCAAGCGCTTGATCGCGTAGAACGTGAAGTCGGGGTTCGTCACAGCCTGACGGCGCGCCGGCATCCCGATCAGGCGTTCTCCGCCTTCGGTAAAGGCGACAACAGACGGGGTCGTGCGTGCGCCTTCTGAATTTTCGATAACTTTGGCGTCTCCGCCATCCATGACAGCGACGCAGCTATTGGTCGTGCCGAGGTCGATTCCAATAATCTTACCCATAGTTTTTTCTCTCCTTAGCCGCCGCCATTTGCCTCGAATCGGCCTGCTATGCAGCACCAGCAACCTGCGGCTCTATACACAAAGATGTTCGAAGGTGAAGACGGTGTTTCAGTCCGATCACCTTCGCTCCCACCGCATGTGGGAAACGTCAGGACAGGTTCAAGGGGTGGAATGGAGTTAGATTTGCCAAAGAATTTAGTGGGCAAACCCAAAAAACTTGCGCTACACCTGTCACAATACAAATGGAGATTGCTTATGCGTTTGCTCACATCCCTCTCGATCCTTGCGATCGCAGCGTGCTCACAAACCGGTTATGACGACGCAACAGTTGATGCCCCAGCGCCTGAATCGCAGCCTGCTGCACCTGAAACTGTTGCGAATGATGCGACCCCACCAAGCAACAGTCTTCCCAATCTAGAACAGGCGTGGGTCGCAACCGGCTTCTCCGCGCCGGAAGGCGTCGCGACAGATGGCGATATTTTATTCATCTCAAATGTCGCTGGCGAAGGGGGCGAGAAGGATGGCGAAGGCTGGATTAGCCGCGTCTCTCTGCAGGGCGAAATGCTCGAAGAAAAATGGGTCGACGGGCTAAACGCTCCGAAAGGCATGGCGATCCGCGACGGCAAACTCTTCGTGTCTGACTATGATGCCTATCATGTGATCGATATCGCATCGGCGCAGATCGACAACACCTACCCGGTCGAGGGCGCTGGCTTCCTCAATGACATCACCGTTTGGCAGAATGGGGTCTATCTCAGCGACTCTGGGTCCGCGCGAATCTTTCAGATCGATGTGAATGGTTACAAAGAATGGCTCGCCGATGACCGTCTTGGCGGCGTCAACGGCCTTACCGCGGATGGCGATCGCCTCCTCATCGCGACGATGGATTCAGGCAGCCTGTTCGAGACGCTGGGCGCGCGAGATTTGACTGAGATCGCCAGCGGAATGGAAAATGCTGACGGCGTCGCCGTGCTCGACGATGGCGGTTATCTTGTCTCCAGTTGGCCCGGGCAGATTTGGCATGTCGCACCCGATGGGCAGACCACCGAGATTCACAACACTGAGGACACACCGACCTATCAGAATGATCTCACCCGCGTTGGCGACATGATCATCGTTCCGAATTGGCAACCAGGCACGGTGACGGCTTGGCGACTTGAAGACTAGAGCGTTCGAAAAGCAGCCATCGAACCGTCACGTAAGACATCATGCCCGCCCAAAGTGCGGGCAAACAGGCAATGCTAAGCGCGAACGGAAGCGCCAATACGCCAAGAACAAACCATAAGAAAACGCCCGATAAATGAGCAACTTCGAAACCTCCGGACTCCAAGATTTGGAAGTATAACGCACCGGCCGAAAACAGTGTGATCGGGTACAGGATGCTCACAAGGAGCGCCCAACCGGCGACAAATCCAAGCAGGTCGTCAACCGTAAGCGGCCGGTTTTTTAATCGCAGTAAACTGATCGACGCACCAAAACAGCATGGCCATAGGGTCACTATTGCGACAAGGCCAAACAGACTTTGGTGCTCGTCAAAGACATAAATCGCGACCCAACACGCTGGATTGAACGGCCCCAAGAAAAGCCAAGTCACTACTTTCCGTATTGCCCAATTCGATTTGGGCATGAGGAGCCTGCCATGTTCGCCCATTGTTGACCTTCAGCTCTTTTGCAAGAGCTGTGATCGCTACGTATTTTCCACGATATGACAGCCTGCCGCGCGACAGTTTTGCTTAGTTCGCCTGACCCGCGCTGACCGCGACCATAGCGGCGCGCAAGGTTCGGTCGCCAATTTTCCAACCAGCCTGGAACAGGCTTGCAATCGTGCCGTTCGGGTGCTCGGAAGGAATGTTTGCGACCGCTTGGTGCAGGTTCGGGTCGAACGCGGCACCGGGTTCCGCCTCTATCGCGGTCACGCCATGACGCGTCAGAACCGTATGCAGCTCTTTTTGGGTCATTTCGATCCCACCGAGCAGGCCTTTGCCCCCATCTGTTAGCGCGTCACGCTCAGATTCTGGCATCGCCTCCAGCGCGCGAGCGAGATTGTCTGAAACGCTCAATAGATCGCCAGCGAATTTCTCAATCGCATAGATACGAGCGTCGGATTTTTCGCGCTCAGAGCGTTTGCGCAGATTTTCCATCTCCGCCATGGCGCGTAGCATCTGCTCCCGCAGCTCTTGCTTCTCGACTTCAAGCGCGAGGAGCTGTTGATCAAGCGTCAGCTCGATCGGCTCTTCCACATCGGCTTCTTCTGTATCAGCATCAGAGTCCGCCTCTGGCTTTGTCGCTTTGGCCGCTTTCAAAATCTCATCAGCTGCCGCTTTAAGATCGGCTTTGCTGGCATCTGGCCCCAGCTCTGGGGCGTCGTCTTTGACTGTTTCGTCACTCATCGCTTCAATTCACTCATTCTTGGCGGTGCTTGCCGAGCACCTCTCCAACCATCCGTGCTGTATAGTCAACCATTGGTATCACCCGCGCATAGTTGAGCCGGGTTGGCCCAATCACTCCGAGCGCGCCAATCACCTGACGTTCGGCGTTCATATAGGGAGCAACGATCACGCTTGAACCCGAGAGCGGAAAAAGACTGTTTTCTGATCCGATAAAGAGGCGCACACCATCAGCATCACGCGTCGAGTCGAGCACTTCCAAGAGGCCCTGCTGACGCTCTAATACATCGAACAATTGACGCACACGCTCCATGTCATCAGCAGCGGACGTGTCATCCAGCAAGTTTGCCCGGCCTTGAATGATCAAGCGGCGCTCTTCGCCTGGCGCGGCGCCGCTCCACTCGGCGAGGCCACGCTGCACAAGATCAGCAGCGGCTGCATCCAATTGGGCCTGGTGCGTTGCGATCTCAGACCGCACATCAGCCGCCGCCTCATGCAGCGTTCGGCCTTTCATACGTGCCGCCAGATAGTTTCCAGCCTCAATCAGCACGGTCTGCGGCAGGCCCGGAGGGATTTTGACAAGCCGGTTCTCGACATCGCCCTGCTCTTTTACGAGCACGCAAAGCGCCTCACCGGTCGACAGCGGCACAAATTCGACATGGCGGACAGCAGCATCCTGCGTCGGCGACGAGACCAGTCCTGCTCCGCCCGCAAGGCCTGACAATAGCGACGAGGCTTCCTGCAACACACCGCCAAAATCTCGTCCCGCGCTGTTGAGACGTCCTTCGATCGCCGCGCGGTCGGCTTGCCCCGGGTCGCCCATCTCTAAAAACCCATCGACAAAGAGCCGCAGCCCCGCATGGGTCGGCATCCGCCCCGCAGAGACATGCGGCGCATCCAGCAGCCCAAGATCGGTCAGGTCGGACATGACGTTGCGGATCGACGCCGCGGACAGCTCAATCCCAGCCTTAGACAAGGTTCGCGATCCGACCGGTTCGCCGGTTTCGAGATACGTCTCGACAATCTGCTTAAAGATATCACGCGACCGCTGGTTGAGCGCCTGCATGATGGATGTGTCTGCGTTCATACAGATTGAATAAGGCGCTGGTCGATGAGTTTCAATTGGGCTTGGGCGGTGGGGGCACAGTTCTGGGCGAGCTAGATCGCTATAAATACAACCCCAAGAAATCAAACTATATTCAATATAAAAAAATCATAAACAATAATAACAAAATTTATATTGACTATCTTTCTGATTAGAAAATACATTATCTGAAATGTATTTTGAGGATCATATGAATGCAAAAAATATTACTGACACTAATATGTACTTTTGCCAGCATTTCATCCTTTAGCTCTGCTCAGGAAAAAGTTGTTAGTGGCAATTTTGCTTACCTTGAAACGCAAAGTCAGACAGTAGTCGCACATAACCATCCCGTGTATGGGGGTAGTTTAATAGAGATGGGAAATCATCCCAATCAACAATGCGCTTCCGAATTTCATTTTGCGTTCAAAGGTGATCCGAACACGATGCGTATTTGGTTATCCCCGTCCAGACATTTCGATTCTTCACATGGTTTGGCTTATGAATTCGAGCCAACCTATTGCCCAGGAAGTCTGATCCCGAACAGTAATCTTGGTTACACATCCTGTGTTCCTAGTCAGGCGGGACAAAATACACGCGACAAAGGCATGCACTCATTATTTGGATACGGTGATCCAAAGGCACCAGTTTTTGGAGAAAAACGATATACTGGCTTCGCTTTCTATCTTCCTGAAAATTATTTTGATGACCCGTTCAGCCCGGTCATGATCTGGCAACAATGGCAAGGATCACCCCATACGCCTCCCGTTGCCGCCTTTCTTTCTACAAACGCCAATAATGGTGACATCGAACTTAATATTAGTGTATCAAATGATATGACAGGAGCGAACCCTTCTGCCATTCGAAAAGAAACTTTGTATTCTCCTGTCAAGATTGAGAAAGGTGTTTGGCACCGTTTTATCATAATGGTCATCCCCAGACACAGTAATATGAGCCAGGATGGCGAGGTGAGGATCTGGAAGTATGACGATGAGACAACTAACGCAACCACACAGGTCGGGCGTTGGTTTGGGCCAATCGGCTATGACCCAACCGGAACTTACGGCGGATCCCACCCTAACAGCTCTTTTGACGTAACATTTGGCATCTATCGGGATATGCAACATAGATTTCACCGCATCGTTTTCGACAGTATACGAAGTGCGACAACTTATTCTGCGGCGCAGGTGCTCCCAACTCAGCAACTGTTCTGCAACAATAATTAGCCTCGCTTTTTCTTAACCAAATCCTCCGCGCTCATCGCTTCACCCGTCAGCGGATGATTGAACCTCGAGACCCGCCCGGCATAGAACTTAGCTACTTTTTCCATGTCCGCCGAATAATCGCCGCACGGCACCAAAGCCCCGTCGAGGCCACCGAACTTGTTCTCATAGTCAATGAAGCCCAGGCCGACGGGGACTTCCGCCGCCAGGGCAATATTATAGAACCCCGTTTTCCAGGCTTTGACATCCGCGCGGGTGCCTTCTGGCGCAATCACCAGGCAGAGCTCGTCCGTCTCTTGATAGGCCTCAACCACTTGCTCGACGAGCTGAGTAGACCCTGACCGGTCAACCGGCAGCAATCCCCACCAGCGCATCAACCAACCAAACGGGCCCTCGCCGAGGCTTTTTTTGCCCATCCAGCGAACGGGAATGCGATAGTAAAACGCGATGCCTAGCATCTGGGTGAGGTCCCAATTGGTTTCATGCGGGGCCGCGATGATCACCATTTTCTTATCGGGCGGCGCTTCGCCGAGGACACGCCAGCCCATCAGACGATACAGGCCATAAAAGAACATACGCGCAAGCTCATACGCAAAACTGCGTGGCGGACGCTTTGACTGCACCGCCTTGGCCTTCATCGCTGCGACGTCCAAAGTCCCATCCTCACCAGGTTCAAACTCAGCCTAGACACAAGTCCCAAAACCCGCAATTTGCGGCCTGCAGCTTAAGCTATGAAAGACAAAACAGATGACAGACTTCGCCCGCCCCTCTGGCCGCACCGCCGATCAGCTTCGTGAGATTAGCTTAGAGACTGGTGTGACGCGCTATGCAGAAGGCTCCTGCCTCGCCAAATTTGGGCATACGCATGTGCTGTGCACTGCCAGCTGGACCGACAAAGTGCCTGGCTGGATGCGCGGCTCTGGATCAGGCTGGGTCACTGGCGAGTATGGCATGCTCCCGCGTGCAACGCACACACGTGGAAGACGTGAAGCTGCCGCCGGGAAACAGTCTGGTCGTACGCAAGAAATTCAGCGCCTGATAGGCCGATCGCTGCGCTCTGTCGTAGATCTTGAAGCGCTCGGTGAGAACCAGATCACCATCGATTGCGATGTTATCCAAGCGGATGGCGGAACGCGAACAGCCTCAATCACCGGCGGTTTCGTCGCGCTTGCTTTAGCATGCCGATATTTGAAAGATGAAGGCATCATCACCCGCGACCCGATCCTAAAACAAGCCGCTGCGATTTCGGTTGGCGTCTATAAAAATGTTCCAGTGCTCGATCTCGATTACCCGGAAGACAGCGCGGGCCAAGCCGACATGAACGTCGTGATGAGCTCAGATGGCGGCATTATCGAACTGCAAGGCACGGGCGAAGAACGCCCAATGACGCGTAGCGAAGTTGATACAATGATGGCGCTCGCTGAAAAAGGTTGCAACGAATTATTCGCTGCCCAGAAAGCCGCGATTGGATAAGTATGGAACGCTTACTTCCCTTTGCTGAGCAAATCGGCGCCGCACTTAAGTCGCGGGGCGAAACGATTGCCATCTCGGAATCTTCCTCCGGAGGTTTAATTTCGGCAGCCCTGCTCGCCGTTCCAGGCGCCTCAACTTTCTATCGCGGCGCCGGGGTGATCTACACGCCGCAAGCGTTTCGCGGCCTGATGGGCCTCGGCCGAGACGATATCAAAGGCATGCGATCAGCGACTGAGCCCTATGCGTTGCTGATGGCGCGGACGATCCGCGAGAAACTAGATGCAAGCTGGGGGCTTTGTGAAACCGGCGCATCCGGGCCAAGCGGCAATGGGTATGGCGATGATGCGGGCCATGTCTGTATCGGCGTGGTCGGGAAGACCGAACAATCCCGAACGATCGAAACGGGCCTGAGCGACCGAAAAGAGAACATGTATTTGTTTGCCGAAGCCGCTCTAGAACTGCTCGGCGAGCAACTAAGCTAAGCCGCCTCGCTGGCCTCGTTCGATTGGCCATCCTCGAACACGAGAATGTCACCCGGCTGACAATCAAGTTCGCGGCAGAGCGCCTCTAAGGTCGAAAACCGAACGGCTTTAGCCTTGCCAGTTTTCAAAATGGATAGGTTGGCAAGTGTGACGCCGACCCGCTCAGACAGCTCGGTCAGCGACATTCTCTTTTCCAACAAAACCCGATCAAGGGTCACACGAATTGACACGTCATGGCCCTCCTAAATTGTCATTTTCTCTTCTTCGCGAAGGCGCGTGCCCTCTTTGAAGACTTGTGCCAGAATGAACAGCACGATCACTGCTCCCCAAACTGCCAGATTAATATTGATGTTCGCTTTGTAGCCTTCGCCAAGATCGACGGTCGCCGCGAGGAACAAGACCGACGCCATGCGAATGACCTCGACGAGGCCGATCGCAACCGCAATTTGCGTGAGACGCGGTGCATTCTCCGGCACAAACGGGTCACCGTCCGCCAATGTCGATAGTATTTTACGCAGCTGCGCGCATACATAGGCGATCCCTGGTGCAAATACGACAAGGCCGACCAGAGCCGCTGCGATGCGTCCAGCCGGCACCCCATCAGCGCGCGCTTCGACCAATGGCAGGTCCAATTCACCGCCATTCAAGCTGCCGAGCAGTCCAATTCCGAGAATCACAAACAGAATCGTCCCGAGAACGATGGCGAGCCAAAAAATCACCGTCACTACGGTTGACAGAACCGCCGCCATTGAATTCTTGCGAGTGCCTGACATGCGTTTATGTCATCCTTCTGTCATATCGCTACGTTTGTCACATAGCACAAAGTCACAAACTTACCGTTAAACGATAAGGTTATTCGTTCAAAAAGCAAGATCGGAGCCACATTGCATGTCGCGAAAACTACAGCCGGGCCGTTTAGTGGCCGCCACGCACAACAAAGGAAAAGTGTCTGAACTAAAAGATCTTTTTGAGCCTTTGGGGTTTGAAGTGGTCTCAGGGATCGAACTGGATCTCGACGAACCCGATGAAACCGAGTTCACTTTTGAAGGAAACGCGCTGATCAAAGCGCGTGCGGCGGCGCAGGCGACAGGCGCGCCGGCACTTTCGGACGATAGCGGACTGGAAGTCACCGCGCTTGGCGGGATGCCGGGCGTGCACACAGCGATCTGGGCCGGCGAGCCACGCGACTTTTATAAAGCAATGGAGAAAGTCGAGCGCGAATTGGTCGCGATAAAAGCCACAGACCGCAGCGCCAAGTTCGTTAGCTGTCTCGCTGTCGCCTGGCCCGACGGGACAGAAGTTACGTTTCGCGGCGAAGTTCACGGCACGCTGACCTGGCCACCACGGGGCGAAATGGGCTTCGGGTATGACCCTGTTTTTGTTCCGACCGGCCACGAGGTCACGTTCGCAGAGCTCGAGCCTGCCCAGAAGCACGCGATGAGCCACCGCGCCGTTGCCTTCGAGAAGCTCAAGGCGGCGCTTCTCTAATGCTTGCTGTCGGGCCGGAATATGGGTTTGGGCTCTATATCCACTGGCCCTATTGCACTCGAATTTGCCCTTATTGCGATTTCAATGTCTACGCCGCCAAAGACCGCGACAGTGAGCCATTGCTACAGGCGATCATTGACGATGTTCGGAGCCATCGAGCGGCGCTGCCGGATCACCCGCAACTCGATTCCATCTTCTTCGGCGGAGGCACGCCGTCATTGCTGTCTGCCAAGCAAATCGAGCGTGTCCTTTCAGCCGTGCTGGAGATCTTCGGCATCAAAACGGACGCGGAGATCTCTCTTGAGGCAAACCCGAATGACATTCTGCGCAGCGATCCATCAGATTGGGCTTTAGCTGGGATCAATCGGTTATCCCTGGGCATACAAAGCCTCGATGATCAGGCGCTTCTATTCCTCGGGCGCGATCACACGGGTCAGAACGCCCGCGCCGCGGTAGACCGCGCTCAAGCGCATTTCGACAATCACTCGGTTGATCTGATCTATGCCCGGCCTGGCCAAACGGCGGAGGCCTGGCAGCGGGAACTCTCCGATACACTGGCCATCGGCGCGCCGCATTTGTCTTTGTATGAGCTGACCATCGAAGAACGAACGGCGTTTGGAAAACGCGCTTCACGCGGGGATCTCGTTCCGATGGAAGATGATGACCAAGCCGAGTTGTACGACCTGACACAAGATATGTGCGAGGCGCATGGTCTGCCTGCTTATGAAGTTTCTAACCATGCCAGCGCGCCGAAATATCAATCTCGCCACAACCATATTTATTGGGCCAGCGGCGACTGGATCGGGGTTGGGCCGGGCGCGCATGGCCGTCTGACAATTGGCGGCACCCGGTTCACAACGGAAGCCGCAATGCGGCCCCACGACTATATCGCGGCGCTCAACCCAACTCAGACTGCACTCTCGGATCAAGATACAGCGACGGAATTCCTCGCCATGGCGCTTCGCCCCACAGGCGGGCTCGAATTAGACCGCTTCGAAACCCTGTTCGGCGCGGCAGTAAACCCTGAAGTTTTGACAAATTTGGTGGATCAGAAGCTCGCAGAGCAAGACAAAACCAAACTGCGCCTGACTCAATCCGGCCGGCTTATGGCTGACTATATTGCCAGCCTGCTGGTGCCTTACGAATAGCGCGACAGCGCTTCATCCAGGATACGCTCTAGATCTTTGATCGTCGTCACTTGTTTCATCGTATGACAATGCGGGCGGTAGCGCGGGAGCTCGCTATCGCCGCTGCCCCAGAGGCTCTCGCCTTCCGGTGTCAACCAAATGACCCGCTTCACGCGTCCGGCGGCCTCGCGAAAGAGATCCAAGCGCGGATCACCATAATTCGACCGGCCATCCCCTAAGATGATCAAAGTCGTCCGGCGGTCGAGCGCGTTCCAATGGTTCATTTTCAGGTCTGACAACGACTGGCCATAGTCGGTTGAGCTCATGCCAATCGAGTTGACGATCTTGTCCATGGCGGCCGCAAAATCATCTGTCTCCAACGTATCGCCGACATCTTCCAAACGTCCTGAGAAGGCGAAGGACTCAATGTCCGGAACGACCTCGTTCAAACTATAGAGTAACATCAAGAAGAACCGGACGACCCGCGCGACCGATCCCGACACATCGCAGACCGCGACAATCTTTGCCTTGTCGCGTTTGGTCTGCTTCCACGCCAGATCAAACGGCACACCATCAAAGCCCGCATTCGCGCGCAGCGTTTTTCGCACATCAAGTTGGCCGCGATTCTTTTTTCGACGCCGCCGCGAATGCTTCACCGCCAAACGCTTGGCGATCTTCTGAACCAGGACCTGCATCCGCCCCAAATCACGCACATCCAGCGCGGTGAGCGCAGTCTCAGCGAGGACATCTTCACGGAAGGCTAGTGTTGCACCCGCACCATAGGTTTCAAACGCTTGCTTGGCATGCTCGCGAGCACGCGAAAACATCTGCTTGCGCCCATCGATCAGCTCTTCAGCATAGGCCTGGCCGTCTTCGGTGCGCTCGCGAAAGGCTTTCATCATTTCGCCTTCAAGCCGCTCAATACCGAGCGATTTCATCATCTGCTGCGCGAAATAGGACACCTGGGTCGAGAAGCGGATATCCTGAAGGCCCGCCTCTTGCCCGGCCCGCTCCATCGCCATGGCAATCGCCGTCTCATCGCCCGTCTCCAGCAGGTCGAGCAAATCACCAGGACCTTCGCTTTCGGACGATTCAGAGGAGTCTTCCTGTGCCGGTGGCTCGCTTTGCGGCACAGGCTGGCGGGAGAAGTAGAGATCAAACAAACGATCATGCGCCAATTTTTCAGCCGGAGATTTCGCCAGCACACAGCGCAGCGTGTCAGACAGACGTTGCCGGTCCGCATATCCAATCAGTTTAACCGCTTCCGCCGCATCAATCGCCTCTCCGGTTGAAACGCGCACATCCGCAGAGCGAAGGGCACGAATAAAGTCGGTGAGGACTTGTTCCGCCATTTAGTTTGCCGATGCTGCAGCTCTGGCGAGCGTGCGAACGTCTTTGTCGACCGCTTGGATATCGCTTTCGTGCTTAAGCAAGACGTTCAAAGTCGAGCGCACCATTTCTTCGTCAAGTTCAGTGGCGTGCATCAAGAGAAGCGTCCGCGCCCAATCGACGGTTTCTGAAATTGATGGACGTTTGCGAATGTCGAGATCGCGGAGCCCTTGAACGAAGTCGACCAACTGTTTGAGCAGCGCGTCCGATACATCGGGAACGCGGGCGCGGACGATCGCTTGCTCGCGCTCTGCTTCCGGGAAGTCGATATGGAGGTGAAGACAGCGGCGCTTCAATGCGTCGCCGAGCTCTCTGATATTGTTTGAAGTCAGGATCACCAATGGCGGAACTTGCGCGCGGATTGTGCCGATCTCCGGCACGGTGACTTGGTAATCTGAGAGCACTTCGAGCAGGTACGCCTCAAACTCTTCATCAGACTTGTCGATCTCGTCGATCAACAGCACCGAACCCTTATCTTGCTTCATCGCCGTCAGCAGCGGGCGTGGTTCCAAGAAGGTTTCGGAATAGAACAGGTCTTCGAATGAGGTTAGCTTATCGAACGCTGCATTGAGCGTCCCCGCCCCGTCCATCACCTCACCTAGCTTCTCTTTCAAAAGCTGCGTGTAGAGCAGCTGTTTGCCATATTTCCACTCATACAGCGCTTTGCCCTCATCCAGCCCTTCATAGCATTGGAGTCGGTTCAATGAGACATCGAGATAGCGCGCCATAGAGGCCGCCAGGTCGGTCTTGCCGACGCCAGCCGGTCCTTCGATCAGAATGGGCTTGCGCAGATTGTGCGCAAGATAGATCGCCGTAGAGATTTCACGTGTCGAGATATAGCCGACCGAGGCCAATCCGGCCGTAATCGCATCAATCGAGGTGAGAGGTTCATAGCCCGTTTTCGTCATGGCCCTCTGGTAACGGCGCGGCTCAGCCGCCGCAAGAATGACCTTGAGGCAAGCGCTCTGGCCAAAGCATGTAGGCCTAGCTAGGCTCGCGCCAGAACAGATATTTGGAGCACATACATGCGGTCCTTGATTATCGGCGCCCTCGCTTTATCGATCACCATAGCCTGCCATGCGCAAGAAGCAGTCGACATCCAGCTCACCGAAGACGAAATTGCCTCCGCGCTCGCGCCCGATTGGCGAGACGTATCGCCGGAAAACCTGATCCTGGTGGAAACGGTCTATGGCGACATTGTCATTGAGCTGAACACAGATTTCGCCCCTAATCATGCGGCGCAGTTCCGCCAATTGGTGCAGGACGATGTTTATAATGGCATCCGCTTCTATCGCGTCATCGAAGCGTTTGTGGCGCAAGGGGGCCTGCAAGATGAAGCGGTCATTGAGCAGTATCCCACGCTCAAAAATGAGAATGACCGCCCGATTTCAGGGGCCGCCTTTGTGCCGCTCGGCAATGCCGATCTTTTTGCACCTCTGGTAGGGCACATTGATGGATTTGCCGTCGGGCGCAGCGAGACTTTAGGCAGCGAATGGTTGCTGCACTGCCCTGGCGCCTTGGCCATGGCGCGCGACACAGATCCAGACAGTGGCAGCACCGAGTTTTACATCGTGCTCGACGCACAGCGCTATCTCGACCGTAACCTCACGGTCTTCGGGCGCGTAATTGACGGCATGCAATATGTGCAAAAGCTGAAACGCGGTGTGCGAGCCATTGAGAGTGGCGTGATTCAAGCCCCAGAGGTCGGAGACGAGATCATGTCTATGACCCTTGCCGCGGACATGGATCCAGCGATACGCCCGGCCTATCAGGTTCAAGCGATGCCGACTCAGGCCTTTGAAGACGCAAAATCCGAAAAACGGGTCCGCGAAGAAGACTTCTTCTACCGCAAGCCGCCCGAAATGCTCGACATTTGCGGGTTCGAAGTTCCGGTGCGCAAGACACCGGAATAGACCCTACCCCATAGTTGGAATGATAAACGCCTGGTCGCCAATGTCGCCTTCCGGCCAGCGCGAGGTCACGGTTTTGATCTTGGTCCAGAAGCGAACGCCTTCCGGGCCGTGCTGGTTGGTGTCGCCAAAGGCGGAGCGCTTCCAGCCCCCAAATGTGTGATAGCTTACCGGCACCGGGATTGGCACATTCACGCCGACCATGCCGACATCCACTTGCGTTGCAAATTCTCGGGCCGCGCGGCCATTTGAGGTGAAGATGGCGACGCCGTTCCCATACTGGTGATTACTCGGCAAAGCGGCTGCCTCTTCAAGGCTCTCAGCTCGAACCACTTGCAGAACGGGCCCGAAGATCTCTTCCTCATAAGACCGCATGCCAGGCTTCACGTTATCGAACAGAGAGGGCCCGATGAAATAACCATTCTCGTGGCCCTGCAGCGTATGGCCGCGACCGTCCAGCTTAAGATCTGCGCCTTCGTCAACACCCATCTGGATGTAGGATTCGACTTTCGCTTTGTGGGCAGCAGAGACAACGGGTCCGTAATGGGCCTCGGCATCCGTCGAGACACCAACTTTTAGCGCTTGCGCGGCGTCCATCATCCGTTCAACGAACTCATCGCCGGTTTTTTGGCCGACTGTGACGGCCACTGGCAGCGCCATGCAGCGCTCGCCTGCTGAGCCATAGGCAGCGCCGACGATATCTTTGACGGCTTGGTCCATGTTTGCATCTGGCAGGATGATGCCATGGTTCTTGGCCCCGCCCATGGCCTGGACGCGTTTGCCATGCGCAGTGCCGGTCGCATAGACATATTGGGCAATATCGGATGAACCAACAAAGCTGACCGCCTTCACGTCCGGATGAGTCAGGATGGCGTCGACGGCGGTCTTATCGCCATTCACCATGTTGAGCACACCCGCTGGCGCGCCCGCTTCCATGAACAGTTCCACCATGCGTAGCGGAACGCTTGGATCTTTCTCAGACGGCTTCAGGATAAACGTATTTCCGCACGCAATCGCTACGGCGAACATCCAGCATGGGATCATCGCCGGGAAGTTAAACGGGGTGATACCCGCGACCACACCTAGCGGCTGACGCATCGAGTAAACATCGATGCCAGGCCCAGCCCCTTCGGTATACTCGCCCTTCTGCAAATGCGGGATGCCGCACGCAAACTCGACAACATCAATACCGCGCTGCACATCGCCGCGCGAGTCAGCGACAACTTTGCCATGCTCTGAGGAAAGGAGCTCTGCAAGCTCGTCCATATTGGCCTCAAGCAGGCGCTTAAACTCGAACATGACGCGGGCACGGCGCTGCGGGTTGGTTGCCGCCCACACTGGCAGCGCTTGTTTTGCGTTCTCTACCGCCGCAGCGACTTCAGCCTCCGTCGCGAGCGCCACGCGGGCCTGCACTTCTCCAACGTTCGGATCGTATATATCGCTGAACCGACCGGATGTCCCAGCCACTTGCTGGCCACCAATGAAATGAGTCACTTCGCGCATCGCGCTTCTCCCAAACCTGATAGTTTATATGCAGGTGAGATCGCGCATTCAGACCGGCAAAGCAAGCCTTGTCGAATGGTCAGTTTGTTATTGTGAAAAGGACGAGCTTAACCCGCCAGTCGCCCGCGCAATTCAACAGCCGAAACATGACCGGCCGCACGTGACATAAGGGTGTCCGCAATGGTCGCAACCAGCTCAGGTCCAGCAATCGGTTTCTTCAGCGCCCGATCTGCGCCCATGGCAATACAATCCTGTCGTCGCTGGTCTGCAATGTCAGCAGTCAGCGCAATGATTGGCACTGACATATTCTCTCCGCCGCGACGTCGGACTTTGTCGATGAAACTCATCGCAGAGCCATCCGGCAAATGGAGGTCGGTTAAAATCGCCTGAAACTGCTTCAGCCCCAAATAGGACTCAGCCGCATGTAGCGTTCCAGCATGGTGCACGGTCCATCCAGCTTGCTCTAAGGCGCTGATGACAACCATGGCTGAAGCTTCGTGATCCTCAACCAGGAGAATATCACCGAGCTCGAACTTGCCTTTGCGCGGCGCCGACTTGTTGAGCCAATGCCCCGACTCTTTACTGGTCGCGCGTTCGACCGGAACGTTCAACGTAAATATGCTGCCGCCCTTTGGGTTATCAGCATGAGACAGACTGCCACCCAGCGCTTTTGCGAGTGCGCGGGAGATGGTCAGACCAAGGCCCCAACCTTTTACGCCGTCAACCTCTGGACCTTTTTCAAAAACGCGCATGAACCGGTCGCGCTGATCAGGCGACAGGCCGCGCCCCGTGTCTGCCACCGACAGAGCGAGCATTAAAGTCTGGCCGACTGATTTCGTCGACAGCGTGACTTCAACTTGCCCTTCCCGCGTGAATTTCAGGGCGTTTGAAACCAGATTATTCGCAATCTGGCGGATCCGGCCATGATCAGCGATCACGTGTCCCGGGCCATCCGGGATGATCCCAACGCGCAAGGCGAGCCCTCTACGGGAGGCTTCGTTGCCCCATAGCCGGCGCAGGTCGCTCGCTAATTCTCCAAGGTCGGTCGCTTCGGTCCGCACATCGAGTTTGCCCGCTTCGAGCCGAGCAAAATCTAGCGTGTCCGTTAGTATTCGATCTAGGGTCTCGCTCGACCTCACAATGGTTTGGGCAATGTCTTTTTCATAATCGTCTCGAATGCGAGACGCGAGCATGTCCGACAGTCCCATAATCGCCGTCAGAGGCGTTCGGATCTCATGCGCGAGCGTCCCAAGTAGAGGCGTAGTTGCATCCGCGCTTACAGAGGGCACAGACACTGCTGTAGCCGGTGCATTGCCAGACCCGCTCGAAAACGCCGTCATCAATGCATTGCGAAACTTTGCCGGGCTCAAAACGCCCTTGAAACGACGATCTTCAACAATGATACAGCCGCGAGACATTACATCATCGATTTGCTTGCCGACGCGCGAAATGAAGTCGCGAACGGTGGTTTGAGCCTTGAGAACGACCGCACGTGCGGATACTAAATCCCCAATCGCAAGACCAGATTGTGTGTCCGCCCCCGCGCTAATAGCGAATTCGAACGCAAGTGTACGGCCAACCAGTCCCGCCGGCCGCTTGTCTCGCACCAATATAAAATAGTTTGCACTCGGGTCGTTCTGGAACAGTTCAACCACGCGCGATAGCGGTGTGCTCGCGGAGATTGGCTTTGCAGTCTCTACAAAATCGCCCAGGCAAACCTGCATGGCGGGTCCCTCATACTCTACAATCAAGTATGAGAAATTGACCGCAATTCCTTTACGGCTTGCAAATCACGCCGAGATTTTTTTATTTTATGTCGCTGTGGTGTGAAACGATCTTGCTAACGAGACCATATTTCACCGCTTCCTCAGCGCTCATCCAATGATCGCGATCGGTGTCTTCCACGATCTTTTTCAGCGGCTGACCAGTTGCCTCAGCAAAGATCTTGTTGAGACGCTCACGCATCCGGACAATCTCACGAACTTGGATTTCGACGTCAGAAGCTTGGCCGCCGACGCCGCCGCGCGGTTCATGGAGCAGGAAACGAGTATTTGGCAGTGCAAAGCGATTTTCTTTCTTGGCAGCTGCGTAGATGAGCGCGCCTGCGCTTGCGACCCAGCCTGACCCAAGAACTTTCACCGGCGCCCCGACAAACTTGATCATGTCATGGATCATGTCGCCGGACTCGACGTGGCCGCCGGGCGACGAAATCACCAATAGGATTGGATCTGAACTGTCAGATGCCAAAGCCAAAAGGCGTTCGCAAACGCGGCGGGCGAGCTTATCGTCGACACCGCCGGTCAGCATGATGGTGCGGGCGTTGAACAGCGCTTCTTCCAGAAACGCGTTCGGCTCACTCATCGGTTTCGCTTCGTTTTCATCATCAAGGCGTGTCATGCAGTCTCCGCAATTCTCTTGGCCTGAGATTTGATGTGCGCGGGGCGCTGGGTCAAGCAGCAAGATGCCTATTTTGTGTGGGTAACCGTTAACCCGAAGATTTCAATGATCTCTTCAGGCTCTGGTTCGTCCTCATAGCTATCGATCAATTCAGCATCTATCGGCACAGGCGGATTGGAGGAAAACTCGATCGTTCCGCCGGTTTCCAGATAGGTCGCATATGCTTCGATCCAGTCTGCTGCGGGCGGGAATTCTGCCTCAACAGCGGGTTTCCCCATACGGGTCATTGTGCCGAGATAGGTTCGCATTTGCGGTGGTTCCATGCTGCCTAGAACAGCGCCCCAGCCCTCATTCGGATACTCTTTGCCGATCGCGTGAGCTATGCCGAAGAGTTTGTCATAGACGCCCTTATCTTCTTCGAGCCAACGCGCGCTCCGGAAGGCGAATGCTTCCTGAAACGCTGTTTCGAAAGCTGCTTCGCGGTCTTCAGATTCGAATGCGGTCTTCAGGGCATCATAGATCGGGAGAGAGATGGCCGCATCGAGCTCGGTGCGGCCGAGGCCCTGCGCATCCCAACGGAAGGCGAAGTCGGTTGGCCCGTTATCTGCGTCCCATGTTGCGCTGACAGAGAGATCAAATGGAATCTCGTCCAAGCCATGCTCTGGCAGCAGTTCCATGGCTTTCTCGATACCTTCGCGGACCATTTGCATCTGCTCACGCTCGCTTTCTGGCAGATCATCTTCATCCACGCCCGCCATGAAGCCTTCAAAGATCAGGAAGAAAAACTCGGTCAGCTCTCCAGTATTTAGAAGCGCATCTTCAAAGCCAAAACTAATGTCGCTTGGGATCACCCACTCGAAGTTTTGACCATCAAAAAAGCCGCGCTCCGCGGTTAGAATGGTTTTATCATTGAGCTTGGAGACATAGTCCGACACTTCCCAGGTGCCTAAGCTCATCAAGTCTCGCTCATCCATCATGGGCAGTTCAGATCGCGCGAGATAACCCATGACTTTGTCGAGCTTCATGTTGCGCACTTCGGCAGCGTCATAGCTTTCTTCCTGGCTCATCATGAATCCAGCCGGAAATCCGGACATGGTCATCACATCGCCTGGGGAAAGCGCGTCATTATACTCATTTGTTTGCGAGCCGGTGTATCCTCGGGCGATATTCTTCTCGATATCAAAGCCTTGCAGGTTTTCTGCTGCCGCAAAATCGATTGAGAAAGCGCCGCTGAACTCGGCTCCGGGCTGGCGCATTTCTAGAGCGATCTCAGTCCCGATCGATACGTTTTTCTCAATCGCGAGCGAGCGCGAGATCGCGATCAATTGCTGTCCGACATGCACAAAATCGACAACTTCGCCTGGGATTTCTTCGTCAAGATCCGTGATCAGCTCAGGTGGAAGCAGCGACAATTCCCAGGGGCGCAGCGACGCACCTGAGACAACGAAACGCTCAGTATTGCTTTCGAACCGGTCGAAGCCGAGCTCAAATCCGTCTGGAAGCTCACCATCGATTTGCTGCAGGATCTGATCGAAAAACGCATTGAAGGCGGCTGCGACCCCGAAATAGGAGACATTTGTCCCTTCCATGCGCGTGAAGAGAGCGCCCGATTCCGCCAAGCGATCACCTGCTAGACGCGACACCAGCAAGTCTCCGTCATAGCCCCAGAGTTTAGCCGTTTCGAAATTCAAGCCGAATTTCTCTTCGCCGCCAAAGCCAATCGCTAAGCCCTCAAACACTGTGGCACCTGAGGCCGGGTCGAACGATTTCGCGTCCCAGGTCAGGCTGGCATAGTCTGGCAGACTTGCCACCAGCGGTGCCAGATCGGCCTCATTTGCATTCTCAAGGGTGAACGCCTCGTTCGCGAAGGCAAGATAGGTTTCGTACTCAGCGTCAGCAGAGGACGACTCTGACGCGGCAGCGGTGTCATCCGTCGGTGTTTCAGGCTGTGTGCAAGCAGTAAGGCCAGCAGCAATAACAATCCCAGCGGTCCAGTGTTTCAGGCTCATATCAGAGTCTCCTTTATTCAGTGTCCCTCAAACGCCATAAGGGCGTTTACCACAATTCCATGCTCGCGTAGCCGCGCCGCGCCTCCAAGTTCCGGAAGATCGACTAAAAAGATCGCGGCAATCGGCTCGGCCTTGGCGGCGCGCAGCAGCTTCAAGCCTGCCTCAGCAGTCCCACCCGTCGCAATCAAGTCATCGACCAACAAAACCTTATCTCCTGCATTGAGCGCATCAGTGTGCATATGCAGCTCATCGGTTCCGTATTCGAGCTCATAGGTCTCGCTAAATGTGGTCCATGGCAGTTTTCCAGGCTTTCGTAGGGCTGTAAAACCAGCGCTCAGTTCAACGGCGAGCGCCCCGCCCAGAATAAAGCCGCGCGCATCAATACCCGCCACTTGATCAATTTTCTGGTCGCGAAACGGCTCAGCCATCGCTTTGACCGCATGACGGAACGCCTCTGCATGCGCCATCAGCGTCGTGACGTCGCGAAACATGATCCCTGGCTTTGGATAGTCAGGGATGGTTCGAATAAACGGCTTTAGATCCATTAGCTTAGTGTACAGAGCCCGAACTGGTTGGTTTAGGTTCTGGCATCGGATCGCTGCTCGGCTCAATCGTTTCAGCCTCGCCTGCCGGCGGGTTTGTTTCCACTGCCTCAGCTTCGAGCGGCTGCGCTTGCGCAGCAGGCTGCTCAGGTGCGGGCACTGACTCGGTCTGTGGCTGCTGAGTAGTATCCGGCTCAACAGCCTCCGGTTCAACCGTCTCTGGCGCAGCATCCACGACGTCCGCGTCCGATGTCTCCTCAACCTCTTGCTTCGGCTTGCGTTTCCAGAACGGTGCGTTTGGATCGGCCTTTCGGTCATATTGCATCGCGTAAAACTCATGCGCGGTATGGGTCAGCGGTTTCGGCGTGAGGGTCATGCCTTCAGCACGCAAATATTTCACGACTTGGTCGCGCAAGTGCAGTCCTGGCAAGGCGTGCGCGTCAAATGGTGTGGCTTTCATCCAATCTCGCACATCCCAAGAGCGCGTCGTGCGTGCGTGATCCGGCGGACAGCCTTTATGTTGTTCCCAAAGGTAAAGGGTCGCGATGGATCCAATCAGCGCCTGTGTCGCATTATCTGCAGGAGCTTGTACATCGCTCGCCTTCGCCAGCGCCGCGCGCAGCGTCTGCTTATGCGCGCTCAGCTCATTATAGTTTCCGCGAATGATGGTCAGGCCGCGCCGGTCCGCTTCATTCGGACGAGACAAGAGCGCGTCCAGCTGAGGATGTACGACCGGGATGATATCGATATCGCTGCGGAGACTGCCGTCCGCAACCCCGCGCAATTCATCTAAAAGGCGCTTCAGGTTGAGACGCATTTCGTGTCGAACGCCGTCTAGGGAGCGCTTTTCCATATCCCGCTCCCGATCAACCCAGCGCCAGGCCGACCAAGCCAAATAGCCGATGGCAACGATAAGGATGAGCAGTCCGGAAACCAAAAAAGTTTCAAAGGTTGCGTTCGACATATTCGTTTCCCCTTTGTTAACCTTCTAGCAAAGGTCTGAAGGGGAAGCCACTGGCAATTGGGGGCTAAACGGCCACGGGCGCCTTAATGTGTGGATGCGATTGGTAATCCACCAAGGTGAAATCTTCATATTCCCAGCCAAACAGGTCTGTTTTCTCGGGATTGAGGACCATTTTTGGCTCTGGATATGGCTCACGTGTCAGCTGCAGACGGGCTTGTTCAATGTGATTCGAATAGAGGTGCGCATCGCCAAATGTATGCACGAACTCGCCCGGCTTCAGCCCCGTCGCGCGGGCCATCATCAGCGTCAGCAACGCATAAGAGGCAATATTGAACGGAACCCCCAGGAACACATCCGCGGAGCGTTGATACAGTTGGCAGTTCAGACGGCCATCGATGACATTAAACTGGAACAAGCAATGACAGGGCGGAAGTGCCATTGAAGGCACATCGGCAGGATTCCAAGCCGAGACCACCATTCGCCGCGAATTCGGGTTGGTACGGATCTCGTCGAGCACCCACTGGATCTGATCAATCACGCGGCCATCCGGCGCCGCCCAACTGCGCCACTGTTTGCCATAGACTGGACCAAGGTCGCCATTCTCATCCGCCCACTCATCCCAGATCGATACTTTGCGATCTTGCAGCCAGCGGACATTGGTGTCCCCGCGCAAAAACCAGAGCAGTTCAACAATGATCGAGCGCAGGTGGAGCTTCTTCGTCGTTACCATCGGAAACGACTCTGACAAATCGAACCGCATTTGGCGTCCGAAGACGCCGAACGTCCCCGTCCCGGTACGGTCGCCGCGTTCAACACCATTATCGAGAATGTCTTGGAGAAGGTTCAGATATTGTCGCATGCCCCGTCCAAATCACGACTCGCTCAGCGATTCCAGTATGAACCCGCAGACTTGGTAAACAAATCCTCTGCGGCGACGCGTTAATCCGCATCCAAATTCTAACGTGACTTCAATTGAGACCGATTATCTGAGTGTCTCATAAATTGGGCGTTAGGACGCAGAAGCGTTATTAAAAATGAGACACACTGAGCTTTTCAAGAAAGAAGGCGGGCAGGTGGCAATCCTTTTCGGATTGGTCCTCATCCCCCTTGTCGCGGTCGCAGGATTTGCGATCGATTTCCAGCAAACCGTCAAGCGTAAGGCGAAAGCCCAGCTGATTATGGACTCTGCCGTTCTGGCGGCTGCGCGGGTCAAACAAACCGGCGCAACCAATGACGAAGTCAAAGTTGCGGTTCAGCAGTTCATGGATGGACAGCTCAACGGGCTCACTGGCCTCTCCTGTACGCCGGCAGTTGTGACGGTTTCGACCACCGACGAAGAGATTGACGCCCAGATGCGGTGTCGCCAAACCACCTCACTTATGAAAGTCGTTGGGCAGGACCATATGCCCTTCACCGTCATTTCCGGATCTGAATACGGTATCGATAAAATCGATGTTGCGTTTATGTTTGACGTCTCTGGGTCAATGAATAGCTCAAACCGGCTAACCAATTTGAAAGTCGCAGCGCAGGATGCTGTCGATATTCTGCTTCCAGTCGATGCGTCGCCTGAGCTGATTGAGAACACGCGTCTCGCGATGGTGTCTTATAATGGCATGGTCGATGCCGGTGACTATTTCGAAGATGTCACTGGCGTTGAGCCAACGCGGACTTATACGCACACGATTGCAGGCTATGGTCCCGACGATTACACGGTCGGCAACACTTTTGATGACTTCCTCATCGGGCTGTACGATACCGATACGGGCAATCTCATCTCAGAGATCGGCGAAGGCGCGATCATCGAGGTTCAAGACTATCAAGACGACGATCTCACGATTGCTGTCACCATGGACCCGTCTCATGACCTCTATGGTGAGGTTGAGAGTATGCGCATGCGGCTGTCAGGTACGGAGACGAAAGATAAGAGAGAGAATGTCGAACCTTATGCCATGTATGGTGATGGCGGAACACTCGATAGTATGACTGGCGAGCCCTGGGATATGGGCGATTTCACACTCCGCCTACAAGCCTATCGAAACAATGGGCAAAGCGGCACGAAACTCTTTGACGAAACGTTTGATTTTACGCTCGTTCGCGAAGGCGGCTCTGAACCAGAAACCAAGACATTTACCCTGACCTCGACCTGTGTCTGGGAACGTGACGGCACGTTCAAATTCACCGACCTTCATCCAGACGTCGGCGGATACCTTTCGCACAGCGAAGCCTGGTATGTTGAAAACAGTGACGGTGGTTACTGGGAAGTTGGACACCGCAACCGCCCCTTCGACAATAAATATGATGGCGACGAATGTCGTGACATTGAGCCGGTTGAGTTGACCAATAACCGCACCACGCTGGGCAATTACATCACGTCGCTAACCGCGGGCGGATGGACAGCTGGTCACTTGGGAATAGCATGGACCTGGTATTTGGTCTCTGAAGACTGGAACACCATCTTTACGGGTGATGCTGCTCCGCTCGATTACACTGAGCCGGACTCAGCGAAAATCGTGATCCTGATGACAGATGGTGCGTTTAACACTGAAATCTTCCCTGAACAGGGTAGCTCAGATTCTCAAGCGCGCGACGTGTGCGACAACATGAAGTTGAAAGACGTCAAAGTCTATTCAGTCGCCTTGAACGCCCCAACTTCGGGCAAACAGGTTCTGGAATATTGCGCGACAGGGCCGAGTTACTACTTTGAACCAGAGACGGGCGCTGAGCTCAAAGATGCCTACCGCCAGATCGCGGTCTCGATTTCTGACCTCAGAATCTCGAAGTAACCCCCACCAATTTCGAGACATTCGGCGATGCGCTTCTCCGCGCATCGCCATATTTTTATTCCGCAGCGATGAGTGTGGTCTTTGACTTGGGCAGCGTGCCGTTCGGCCAATGCTGCCAATACTCAGCTTCACGGGCCGCAGCTTTGACAATAGCCGCCTCTTTCACGTGGCCATAGCCGCGAATCTCATCCGGGATTTCTGCTATGGCGACCGCCAGTTCGAGGTTCTTAGCGGTTAAGTCACCTAGCATACGCTCAATATTATCGAGATACTGGTCCCGCAATTTACGTTCGAGTTTGCGCTCGCTTGTCCAACCAAACGGATCAAATCGTGTGCCGCGTAGGAATTTGAACCGCTTCATCAGTTTGAAGCCAGTTTTCATCCAAGGGCCAAACTGGCGCTTGATCAGATAACCGTTCTCATCCTTTTTGGAATTCAGCGGTGGCGCCAGGTGATAGTCAACCTTCCCGCCCTTGAACTTCTTCGCCAAATAGGAGTCGAATTTGCCATCCGTCCACAGGCGGGCAACCTCATACTCGTCTTTATAGGCCATCAATTTATAGCCAAACCGCGCCACAGCTTCTGTCAGTCGCTCATCCAGCCCTGCTGCTTTCTCGGCAGCGCGCACGCGTTCCACGAAATCGCGATAAGTCTGCGCATAGGATTTGTTTTGATAGTCCGTCAAACGCGCCGAGCGATTGTCGATCAGCTCGTCCAAGCTCATCGGCGTAATATGACCGCGCGGGTCTTTTGCCGTCTCTAAGCGCTCTGGGTCATAAGCTGCGATCCGTCCGAGATCGAAGGCCGCCATATTGTCGTCAGCCTTCACGCCATTCAGTTTGATCGCGCGATAGATACCGCGCAGCGAGATAGGCAGCTGGCCCTTCTGCCAGGCATATCCCGCCATGATCATGTTCGTGTAAATCGCCTCATTGAAGTAAAGAATCGCGAGCGCTTCGGCATCGAAGGCGGCAAAATCTGACGCCTGACGCTTTACGCGCGCGGCCAACAAATCGCTCTCAAATTTCTTCGAGCGATCGCGGATGAACTCACTCGTCGGGGTGACGTCACTATTCGCGTAAGCCGCCGTACGATCGGCATCCATAAGGTTAAGCGCATCGCCGCCCGCTGCGACCACGAGGTCACAAGCGATCATACAATCGGTACTCGCTGGCGGCACGCGGCCGGTCGAGATCATGTCGGGCTCGCGAGCAAAGCGCAGGTGGCTGAGCACGGGCCCGCCCTTTTGCGCAAGGCCGGTCATATCCAGGCTGGACGCGGCATGGCCATCGACATGCGCCGCCATGGCCAGGATCGCCGCAACTGTGGTGACCCCGGTCCCACCGACCCCGGTGAACAGAACGTTCCAAACGTTTTCTAGGCTTGGGGTTTCGGGTAATGGAATATTGTCTGCGTCAATGTCAGGACGCGGCTCGTCCTTCGCTGTGAACTCGGCATCAGTGACCGTGATAAAGCTTGGGCAGAAGCCTTTGACGCATGAGATATCGGTATTGCAGGTCGACTGGTTGATGCGGCGTTTGCGGCCAAGCTCAGTCTCTACCGGCTCAACCGAAAGACAGTTGGATTTTATCGAGCAATCGCCGCAACCCTCACACACTTCAGTATTGATCAGGACGCGTGTTCGATCCGGCGCGCGCAAACCACGCTTAGAGCGTCTGCGTTTTTCGGTCGCGCAAATCTGGTCATAGATGAGAACTGATACACCGGGTGTCTCGCGCAATTGCTTCTGAACTTTGTCGAGTTCGCTGCGTTCGTAGATTCGCACTCGGCGCGGCAGGCCTTTTACATTCGCATAGCGAACCGGATCCTCGGTCACGATTACAATCGTTTCGACACCCTCGCCTTTCACCTGGGTCGCAATTTGCTGCGGCGTTTGTCCCGACTCAACTGTTTGTCCGCCCGTCATCGCAACAGCGTCATTGTAAAGGATCTTATAGGTAATATTGGCGCCCGATGTGACCGCCGCGCGGATCGCGAGCGACCCGGAATGAGAATAGGTTCCATCGCCGAGATTGACGAACATATGATCTTCATCGGTCGCGAAGTGCTGACCAACCCAAGCGATACCCTCACCGCCCATCTGGCTGGTCATGTCAGTATTTCGGTCGGGCATGAAATTCGCCATATAGTGGCAACCAATCCCGGCCAAGGCACGTGAGCCTTCCGGTACAACCGTTGAAGTATTGTGCGGACAGCCAGAGCAATAATGCGGTGTGCGGACAGTCGGTGTCGCATTGGTACGCGCCGCTTCACCCGCGCGTCCAACGCGCGCAAAGTAAGCATCGGCCTTTTCTGTGTTCCACCCTTTTGGCAGCACGCCACGCAGAGCTTCGGCCATTTCAGGGACCGGGATCGAGCCGATCTGGCTCAGCAAAGGCTGGCCGTCTACGGTCTGCTTGCCCTCCAGCATCGGACGCTGTTTTTCCGGTAACGGATAGAGCGCAGCGCGCAGCTGACCTTCTATCAGAGGACGCTTGTGTTCGATCACCAAAACCCGCTCAAGACCGGCGCAGAAGGCCTTGATACCTTCCGGTTCCAAAGGCCAAGGCATTGCCACTTTGTATATCGTAACGCCCAGCCTTGAAGCCTCACCTGGGGTAAGACCAAGTGCGGCTAGCGCCTCAAACACGTCGCGTGCGGCTTGGCCGGTGACGATTAAACCCACACGCGGTTTCGCGCTGGGCAGGATTACTCGATCAAGCTGATTGGCCCGCGCCCACGCTTGCGCGGCGGGCAGTTTGAACTCACGCAGCCGGCGCTCCTTGTCCAGCGGAGGATCCGCGCGCCGCATATGAACGCCGTCATCTGGAAACTCAAAGTCAGGCGTGACAAAGTTCATCCGGTTCAATGAGATATCGACCACAGATCCGCTGTCCATCGTGTCCGCCAAGGCGATCATCGAACTCCAACCGCCCGAAAAGCGGCTCATCGCCCAGCCATGCAGGCCATAATCAAGAACATCCTGTATCGAGGCCGGGTTGAGAACCGGGATCTCTGCGTCCTGCATTGCAAATTCTGATTGCGATGGGAGTGTCGACGACTTGCACATATGGTCGTCGCCGAGCACTGCGAGCACACCGCCAAGCGGCGACGTACCAGCTGCATTGGCATGTTTGAACACATCGCCGGTTCGGTCGACACCAGGCGCCTTGCCGTACCAAATCCCAAATAGTCCATCCCGCTGCGCTCCTGGAAACAGGCCGAGCTGCTGGCTGCCCCAAACGGCGGTGGCTCCAAGATCTTCGTTGAGACCTTCCCAGAACTTGATGTCATGCGCATCAAGCCATTTTTGAGCCGCTCGTAACTGTTGGTCATAACCACCCAGCGGAGAGCCGCGATAGCCGGAAATGAAGCCAGCTGTATCGTGGCCTGCCTCAAGATCGAGCCGCTTCTGATCAAGGGGCAAGCGGACCAGCGCTTGGATCCCTGTCATGTACGCTTTTCCCTCGACAAGATCGTATTTGTCGTCCAGCGTGACTTCACGATGTTCCAAGGCGCACCTCTCCAGTGTTGCGTTTAGGTCATATATCCCAACAAACTGCCGAAAATACTTGCCTTGTTTGCGCTTATGGGGCTATTTTGAGCAATAAATTACCAAATAATATGCCTTCTGGGGGAATAATTGTCCGAGCAGCTCGACACTATTGATGCCAAGATTCTCGATTTAATTCAAAAAGACGCGTCGCTCTCTGTCGCGGATATCGCGGAGCGCGTTGGCCTATCTTCCTCGCCCTGTTGGCGCCGTATCAAGCGTATGGAAGAGGCAGGGATCATCCAAGGGCGGGTCACTCTGCTGGATCGCCAAAGCCTTGGCCTTGGATTCGAGGTGGTTGCGAACGTTAAACTCGCCCTACCCAGCAAAGAGAATTTGGAGGCGTTTGAAGACCTTGTCCGCAAATGGCCAGAAGTCATGGAATGCATGACCGTTACGGGCGCAGTCGACTATATTGTCCGGGTTACGACCACCGATATGTACGCATATGACAAGTTTTTGCGTGACAAACTGCTCGGGTCCGCCTTGGTGTCAGACGTTCAGTCGCGCATCATCATTAATGTTGCAAAACGGACAACGGCCGTCCCACTTGGACTGGTCAGCGATTACGTTCCAGCTGGATAAGATCCTCATCGCTCCGCCCTGATGAGCAGAGCGATGATGCCTCACATACTGCCCGGAAATGCGCGTTAGGCGCGCTCAACACACATAGCGATGCCTTCGCCGCCGCCAATACAGAGCGAGGCAACGCCCTTCTTCACATCGCGATCTTCCATCGCTGCTAAGAGCGTAATCAGGATGCGCGCGCCCGACGCGCCAATTGGGTGGCCCATGGCACAGGCGCCGCCATTCACGTTGACGATATCGTGGCTGATGCCGAGCTCTTTCATGGCGATCATCGGAACAACAGCGAACGCCTCATTTATCTCCCACAGACCAACCTCATCCTTAGACCAACCGGCTTTAGAGAGCGCTTTCTCCATGGCTGGCACCGGGGCTGTGGTGAAGTTCTCCGGCTCATGCGCATGGCTTGATGAAGAAACGATTTTCGCAATCGGCGTTAGCCCTCGCGAGGCCGCTTCAGACTCTTTCATCAGGACCAATGCCGCTGCGCCGTCAGAAATCGCTGACGCATTGGCCGCTGTCACAGTGCCGTCCTTGTTGAAGGCTGGGCGCAAAGATGGGATCTTATCCGGACGGGCCGTGCGCGGCAGCTCATCTACCGCCACAGTCGTCTCACCTTTGCGAGACTTGATGGTTACGGGCGCGATCTCGCGTTCGAATTTACCGTTCTCCGTCGCCTCCTGAGCGCGCTTCAGAGTTTCTAGGGCGTAGGCATCCTGTTGCTCGCGCGTAAATTGGTACTTTTCCGCAATCATATCTGCGAATGCGCCCATGGGGCCGCCGGCATAGGCATCGGTCAGCCCATCAAGTGCCATATGGTCTTTGGCACCCATATCGCCATATTTGTGACCTTTGCGGACATCCAGAAGATGCGGCGCATTGGTCATGCTTTCCATACCGCCAACGATGACAATGTCTGCATCGCCGGACGCGATCGACTGACGCCCCATAACGGCAGCTTGCAGGCCTGAGCCACACATCTTGTTGATCGTGGTCGCTTCGAGTCCCTTATCCATTCCGGCTTTGAACCCTGCTTGCCGCGCCGGCGCTTGGCCTTGGCCAGCGGGCAAGCAATTGCCCATGATAATCTCATCCGCATCTTCGGCGCCAAGCCCAGCTTCCTCAACTGCGGCTTTAACAGCAACCGCGCCGAGCTCATTCGCCGACATGCCAGACAGATCGCCGAGCAAGCCACCCATTGGTGTGCGCGCCATTCCAACAATTACAACAGGATCCGTAGCGGTCATGGTAAGCCCTCCTAAAAGCTTTTCATCTCATGCTTATTGTGCACCTGCGAACAAATGAAGGTGAAGACCCTCAATCGTCAAGTCATCCAAAGGTAGAATCTCCCGGAATGACTTATCTAACCCGTTGCGGGGCGGTTGTATCCAAAGCAACCGCCCGGTCCATAATGTCGATCAGCTCATCATTAATCTCAGATATCGAGAAAACCTTTACGTGGCGAAGCGACTTTCCGGTCCCTTCAATGCGATCAAAGTAGTCTTCGGCCAGCCGAGACCCCTGCCATAATTGCAGGTTACATCGGTCCGCATGCGCGATGACAGAAAAGACGCGCTCATTGCCGCTCCAGCACGGAAATCCCCAAGCGAGTTTGACGGTAAGATGCGGCCAATGCGTCTTAATGACGTCTTCTAAAGCGACGGCAATCTGTGACGGATGCTGCTCTAGGCCCTCAAAATAGGCTCTCACAGTCTTCGGCTTCGGCATAGCTTCCCCCAATTGTTTCGCCCCAGAAATGATTAATAACCCAATGTGCGCCGCACAAACCATAGGGAAACGGACATTTTTTCACACAAATAAGAAAGGGCGAGCCGAGGCTCGCCCTTTTGGATTAGATTCGACGTGCTGCTACCAGATACGAATGCGGTCTTCTGGCGCGAGATAGAGCTCATGCTCAGGACCGACATCAAAGGCTTCATACCATTCGTCGAAATTGCGAACGATGCCATTGACCCGGTAGTAAGGCGGGCTGTGTGGACCACGAACGAGTTGCTGGCGAAGCGCCTCTTCGCGATACTTGTTCCGCCAGGCCTGCGCCCAGGCCATGAAAAAGCGTTGGTCACCAGTGAGACCGCCAAGCACTGGGGCTTCTTCATCAGCGCTGACCTCGCCGTCGCCGTTGGTATCAAGGCTCATCTTGTAAGCCTTGTAGGCCATCGAGAGACCGCCAAGGTCACCAGTATTCTCACCCAGGCCTAGACGTCCATTGACGCAGGTTTCGCCGTCATCGAGCGGACAGAAAGCATTGTACTGCCCCACCAAAGCGTCCGTAAGTGCCACAAAGGCAGCCTTGTCTTCAGGTGTCCACCAGTTGCGCAGGACACCGTCACCATCGGATTTTGAGCCCTGGTCATCAAATCCGTGACCAATTTCGTGCCCAATCACGCCGCCAATCGCGCCATAATTGATCGCGGGATCAGCATCGATATTGAAGAATGGTGGTTGCAGGATCGCCGCCGGAAAGACAATTTCGTTACGGGTCGATGAGTAATAGGCATTCACGGTCTGCGGCAGCATGAACCATTCGGTCTTATCAATTGGCTGGCCAAGCTTTGCGAGATTATCGTCAGACGCCCACTGAGCCGCTGCGCGAACGTTTTCGAACGCGCTGTTCGTCACCCCCAATGCGTCATAGGTCTCAAACTTCTCGGTGAAGCCGATTTTAGGCGTAAACTTTGATAGCTTCTCCCGAGCTTGGACTTTTGTATCCTCACCCATCCATTCGATTTCGTTGAGATTGTCGGCCATTGCGAGGCGAAGATTCGCGACGAGTTCATCCATCGCCGCTTTGTTTTCGGCAGGGAAGTATCGATCCGCGTAGACTTTACCGACCGCTTCGCCGAGGGCACCTTCGACAGCAGATACGCCGCGCTTCCAGCGTGGGCGCTGCTCTTCTTGACCTCGTAATTGCTGGCTGAAGAAAGCAAAGCTCGCCTCATCAATCTTACTTGGCAGAACACTCGCATTTGACGCGATAAAACGCGCCGTCAGATAGGTTTTCCAGTCTTCCAGGTCAGCAGAGCCCACAACCTCAGCAATCGCGGCAATGCCGCCGCCAGAGATTTTCTCAAGCTGCTCTTCATTGAGGCCGAGCGCTTCGATTTCGTCTTCGGTCGGCATAACTTGGCTAACCACAAAGAAAGATTGATCGGCGACCCCGATCTCATCCAGCATCGCTTCGAGCGGGAAAGCGCCCGCCAGAGCAATCAACTCATCTTTGCTGAGTTTATTGTAGGTGAGATCGCGATTACGGTTCATCGTGCGATCCCAATGCGCTTCAGCAATTCTGGTTTCCAATGCAAGGATTCGCGCAGCGCCATCGGCTGGATCCTCAGCGCCCGCCGCCTCTAACACAGTGGTCAGAAAGGCGACATAACCCGCGCGGACTTCCTGATTCTTTTCGTCATCGTTGAGGTAGTAAGATCGATCTCCAAGCCCCAGACCCGATTGCGACATGTAGAAAATGTTCTCATCGGTCTTTTTTGCATCAATGCTGACGCCGCCACCAATCGGGCTCGAAAAGCCGACCGCTCCAAAGACCCGCGCAAGATCTTCCTGGGTTTCGATCGCATTGATCCGATCGAGATAGGGCTGCACTGGCGCCATCCCAGCGGCTTCAATCGCATCTGTATCGACAAACGCATTATAGAAAGCGGCAACTTTGCCTTCGAGTGTCGCTGGGTCTGGTTTCGCGGCGGCAAGATCATCAATGATGAACTTCACGCGCTGCTCTGACTTCTCACGCAGCAATGTGAATGAGCCGTAGCGGGTTTGATCGCCTGGGATCTCAAACTCATCATACCAAGTACCGTTTACATGGTTGAAGAAGTCGTCGCCTGGATGAACATCCGCATTCATAGAATAAAGATCGAGGCCAAACTCGCCCCAGTCATCGCGTGAGCTGGTCTCAACAACGCGGTCGGACTCGACCGAATCTCCAGCGATAGAAGCGGTCGCTGCCGTTTGCGTCGCTTCTTGCGGGCTACACGCGGTTAGCGCGAGCGCAGCGGCGCTCACATACAATAGGTTTCTCATTCGTCTCTCCCGGAACGTTTGAACAATATTGAATTCTGTATGCCTTACTCGGCCGGCATTGGTCGCTGTGTTTGTGCACTGGTTCCGATCAACTCTTCGCTATCGATCGTGACTTCGCCTGAATAAGACTCGCCGATTTTGCGGTACGGACGTCCACCCCAGCTCCATCGGAAAACGCGCCCGATCTCAACGCCAACGGCGTACAATGTCGGCACCAAGAACAGCGAAACGAAGATTGCGAACGCAACCGCATACCCCAGTGAGATCACCATCGGCTTGAGGAATTGCGCCTGCATCGAGCGCTCTGCAATCAAAGGCAAGATGCCGACAAAAGTCGTGACAGAGGTCAATAGAATCGGTCGGAAACGCGAGACACCGGCATCGACCAGCGCCTGCACGGCGCCGATCCCTTCGGCACGTTTTCGATTGACGAAATCGACCAGGACCAAGTTGTCATTAATGACAACGCCAGCCGCCGCTGCGATCCCAAAGATCGAGAACATCGCCATAGATGTACCGGTAATCGCATGCCCCAGGATCGCCCCCGTGATCGCGAACGGAATCGCCGTCATCAACAATAAAGGCTGTGCGTAGGATCGGAACGCAATCGCCAAGACGATGTACATACAAATGATCGCACCGGCGGCCAGCATCTGTAGCTCGTTGAAGAAACGCTGCTCTTCCTCGAACCCACCTGCGGCGCCTCGTTCAATGTCTGGGAACTGCTTTTCAAAGTCCGGCCAGAAATTGACGTTCATATCCGCCATGATTTGACCGCGCCCACCATCGCCAAGAACATCAGCAAAGACTGAAACCGACCGCGTTCGATTACGACGCAAGATCCGGTTGATTCCTGGGGCGTAGGTAAAGTCTGCCACTTGGGTGAGCGCCAGCTCGCGCCCATCCGCGGTTCGGATGCGCAAATTGTCGATACTGTCGAGGTCAGTCCGGGCTGATTTCGGCAAACGGACCATCACACGGACATCTTCACCATCGCGCGGGAGACGTTGAACTTCTTCACCGAAATAAGCTTGACGAACTTGCCGCGAAACATCGGCGAGCGTTACGCCAAGCGCCTCTGCGCCAGGCTTCAACTCGATGCGCAGCTCATCGGCGGCGGCAGTTAGATTATCGCCAATATCGTAAGCAGCGGCATAGGTTGCCAATTGCTCTTGAACGACCGCTGATGCTTCCCGCAAACGATCAAGGTCCGGGTGGTTCAGCGCGAACCGAATGCCCGTATCATTCTCATTGTCTGTGAAGTCGAACGTCACTTCTTCAGCATCTTGGATCGGCCCGACCAGCTCGCGAATTTTCTCTGAGATTTCACGGGTCGATAGCAGCTCTGGGCGGTTCTCTGGCGGCACCAAACCAATCCAAGACTGGACTTGGCCGTTTGACGCAACGACAGAAGCACCATTCAAAACGCCGCCTTCATAGCCCCCTTCTGCGCGCAGAATCTGGCTGCTCCATTTCGCGTTGAGTTCAGTTTCCGCGCCATCAATCCCGGCCTGCAATTGGTCGCGCACTTCAAGCGTCCGCGAGAATGGCGTGCCTTCGGGCATCTCGATCGTGACTTGAACAAGGTCACTTTCAATCTCCGGCATGAATTTAAATGGCACGACACGATTTGCGACCAGCATGATCGCGAACGCGAACACAATGAAGAAGAAGACGATCGTTGCGTAGCGCATGCGCAGGGCAAACTCGAGCACAGGCTTATAGATATGCTGCGCGAACCAAATCAGACTGTCCGCAATGCGCTGCTGGAACCGGGCCAATGCGTTTTGCTTGGTCTTGTCCTCTTTCTTCATATGCGACAGGTGCGCAGGCAGAATGAACATACACTCGATAATCGAGAAGATAAGGGACGCAATCACCACAAAGGTAATCTGCTGGGTAAAGGCGCGCGTTGGTCCCGTGAGCAAAGCCCAAGGTGCAAAGGCGATAATCGTCGTGATAACGCCGAAGACAACCGGCTTGAAGACCAATTGCGTGCCGACAATCGCTGCATCAATACCCTCTCGCCGGCCACTTTCGACTTCTCGGTGTATGTTTTCCCCGACCACAATCGCGTCATCCACGATGACCCCGATGACAAGCAGAACCGCAAAAGTCGATAAGACATTCCAGGAAACACCAAAGAATGGCATCAACATGATCCCGCCGGCAAAAGCCGTGATGATGCCGATCGTAACCCAGAACGCGACAATCGGACGAAGGAAGAGAATCAGAACCAGCATCACCAAAACGGCGCCGAGCAGAGCGGATTCAGAGATCAGCTGCATGCGCGCCTGGAAGGGCTGCGAGTTATCCCAAAGAATCTCGATTTGCATGCCGTCCGGCAGGATGCCAGTCGCTGGGTTATTAGCGCGATCGATATAGTCACGGAAACTATCGGCGTAGTTTACAATATCCATTCGATCCGGCTGAACGACCATAACGAAGGCCGTTGGGCTACCATTGTGTGTGGCGTCCAGGTCAGCATCGATGAACCCATCAATTACTTCAGCGACATCGCCGACACGAATTGTGCCTTGGTCATTGGATTGGCGAACAATAATCTTTTCAAACTGCTCCTGCGTGTCTGCCAGAGCACGCGCGGTCATTGAGACGTCACCGACATTGGACCGAATTTGCCCGCCCGAAGAGTTAAGCGAAGACTGCCGGATCGCCTGTGCTACTTCTGAGAAACTGAGATTGTATCGGCGCAGCGCATCTTCTGAAATCTCAATAGAGACCTCTTCATTCAAGACACCTTGCAGAACGGCGAGTTCTCCACCGCTAATCTCGGCAATATCATCGCGGACGTCGTCGGCGACCCGTTTCAAAGTCCTGGCATCGACTTCACCAAAAATAGCCATGCCGAAATACCAATCGCGTTCCTCCCATCTTATGACTTGCGGCTGGAAAGCAGCCTGCGGAAGGTTGTTGATCTGATCGACGCGCAGTTTGATCTCATCGATGAAAACCTGCATGTCGATATCGTCGCGACCTTTAATGTTGACGACCGCGAAGCTCTCGCGCGCAATAGAGGTTATCCGATCGAGACCATCGATATCGGCGACGGCCTCTTCGATCCGCGTAATAATCTGTTCTTCGACATCCTGAGGCGAGGCACCTTGCCAAGTCATTGTGACCGAGGCTCCTGCAACCGGGACCACCGGGAACATTTCGCGTTCCATTTGGTTGAAGCCGAGGACGCCGCCAACAAAGGCGACGACCATTAAAAGGTTAGCCGCAACCGCGTTTCGCGCGAACCAGGATACCATTCCAAACATTACAGGCCTCCATCACCAGCTGATCCGACCAGCTCAGGCGAAACATCTGCGATGCCTGTGGTTTCGTCTGTCTCATCAGCTTTCGCAGCTTCATTAAGATTTTTGATTGAGCCATCTTCCATCCGCTGCAGAATGGTAATGCTCATGCCGTCATTCGATCCTCGAATGGGACTGGTAATCGCGAGATCACCAGGCGACACGTCAGGGCTGCGGAACCAGGCACCATCTGGCGAACTAAAAACCAAGTCCACTTCATAAATCCGAAGCACGCCCTCTTCCGGGTCTCCGATAAAAATGTTCTCACCGCCGCGAATGGCCGAACGTGGTGCGACCAACAGGTCCTCAATCTTAGTCCCAGAAATGTCTGCATTCACAAACAGGCCGGGTGCCATTGGGGCGCCATTATCTGACCCTTCACCATAAGGATCCTTCAGCTCGGCAATCACATTGATCAAACGCGTTTGAGGATTCACCGCAGCTGACGTTCGTGTCACACGGCCAGTCCACTGGCGGACCTCGCCGGCAACAGCGGCAGAAAACAATACGTTCGGTCCTGGCGCCTCTGCCGTTTCAGCAAAGGCGAGCGGTAGCCCGAGGCGACCAAGTTCATCATCAGTGATTGGCAGAGAAACCTCAACAATATCAGTTGCAAACACCTTGCCTAAAGACTGACCCGGCGACGCGAACTGACCAACGTCCACATTCTCTTGACGAACGCGTCCATCAAAAGGTGCGACGACTGCGGTCCGGCCCAAAGCCAGTCTCGCATCTGCGAGCTGTGCTTTCGCGGATTCGAGAGATGCTTGTGCTTCTGCCAATTGAGGTTCGCGGCGGGCCAATGGGCTGGAATCTGTGATACCCAAATTAATTAGGTCCTGACGGGCAATTTCAGCCTCTGCCTGCTCACGGGCGAGCCGCTGTTCGGCACTTGCCACGCCGGATTGGGCGCGAACGACAGCCAGCTCATAATCTGCAACTTCCAAACGCACCAGAACCTGGCCGCGCCGGATAAAGCCACCATCGATAAAGTCCGGCGAAACATAAGCGATCCGCCCTGCGATTTGAGGGGCAACCACAAGCTCTCGCTGCGGACGAACCTCGCCTTGGGCCATGATATGGAAATCAAGATCTTCTTGCCGCACTTCCTCAGAAAACACGGACAGGCCCGAGAATTTCTCTTCCGCTTGCTCTGGCTCCGGCTTCAGGACTTGTACCGTCATAAATGCAACGACGGCCAATCCAGCCAATACAGCTATGGTGATTATGATGGAAAATATTCGGCTCATGGGAGGACTGCCTCTTCAGGGCTATTATTGCTCGTAACGGTTGGGTCTGCAGGTTGCGGAACCGGCAAACCGCCGCCGAGAGCGAGGTGAAAACTGACCCGGTTGTTCGCGCGCGCTGAGCGAGCGGAGATCAGAGCAGTCTCTGCGCTCAAGCGTCGCGTCTGGGAGTCGATTAGATTAAAAATCGAGACCAGACCGTTGGTGTATTGGCGGGTCGCCAACTCTTCTGCAAGACGCGCCTCTTCCAAGGCGCGCGATTGTGCATCTTCTTGAAGCGCCAGCAGAGTATCGGCCGCGAGCGCATCTTCAACTTCACGCCATGCGGTCAAGGTCGCTGCGGCATAGGTTTCGACAGCGGCCCGCGCCGTTGCGACAGCCGCGTCGCGATCAGCGTCCAGCGACCCACCATTAAAGATTGGGGCTGTAAGTCCAGCAACCAATCGCGCGGCAATGCGGCTCGGATCAAGCGCATCTGCAATATCGGTTTCTGTGGTTGAGGCCGACCCAGTGATGCGCAAGCCCGGTAGCATAGCGAGGCGCGCCTGCTCTGCTCGAAGACCGGCTGCCACGACACGTGCCTCAGCAGCCGCGATGTCTGGACGACGCGTCAGCAACAGAGCTGGATTGCCCGCAGATGGCAGTGCTGTCAGCTCTGGTAACTCCGCCAGTGCGTCGAGCTCCGCGCTCGGATACCGGCCAAGTAAAATCTCTAGGCGGCGCGACGCGTTCTGACTGACTTGGCGCTGTCCTGCAATTGCGGCTTCAGCCGAGGCTTGAGTTGTGCGCGCGGTTCGAACATCGAGCGCCGAGGCCAGGCCCCGCGACAGCCGCCGCTCGGTCAGCTCTAGGGCCCGTGACCGGGCTTCAAATGTCTCAACCGCGACACGTTCTTGGGCCAGAGCCGCATTCAAATCGAACCAGGCCGACGCTGTCTGCGCTGCGAGCGCCAAACGGGCTGCGGCAAGATCGGCCTCGCTTGCGACAAGATCGGCTTCTGACGCGTTGATGCCAGCACGTAGACGGCCCCAGATATCAATATCCCAGTTGAAGTCTAATCCGACTCCAAAGGTTGAATCGTCAATGCGTTCATCGATGGATGCAATGTAATTGCTGGTGCCACCTGCGCTCGCTGATGCGGACAGGCTTGGAAGGGTTCGCCCGTAGACGCTACGGGCCTGAGCGCGCGTTGCCTCAACGGCGTAAAACTGAGATCGAATTGAGGGATTCGCCGCCAGCGCCTCATTGACGAGCTCGACGAGTTTATCGTCATCGAACTGCTCGAGCCAATTTGTCTGCGGCACTTCGCCAGCCACGCCCGACGCGGCCCAGACTTGCGGCGCATCCGGAGCAACTGGGAACATGGCCTCCGGTTGCCCGCCCAGAGTCGGCACACTCGGAATACTGGAGCACGCGCCCAGTGCCAAGAACCCCAAAACTATACCCGCTTGTTTCATAGAAACCTCATTACCTAAGATCGTGGCTTTACGCCTGGACTATTCGACTGTCAACAAATAATTATCGTTTTTCAATAATTATGAAATAGGTTTCAGACTTGCCCATTGGAGTCACCTGTTTATACGCCGAAAGGCACATAACGGACCATATCCTAATCGGAAGTTGAGCGGCCATGTCGCAAGGTAAACCAGACATCGAGCAAGACCCCCCAAGGCGGTTTCGTGATTTCTTCGTGCTGACATCCGGCAGCGTGGCTGTTCTGGCACTTCTGTTCATAACCGGTGCGATTGGTCTAGTGGAGTTTGTGACCGGCGCTGTCGTCATGACAGCAGGGGCCCTCGCCTTCTATGTCGGGTCTGCGCCATCATCCCGAAAAATCCGGCCAGCGGAAGTCTTAGAGCCTCCGCGCTCCAGTATCCCAACGCCCGAAGCAAATACCATTGCAGACTTTATCGCGGCGCTCCCCTTGCCGGCACTCTTGATTTCACCTGAACGCCAAATCTCCACATCCAACATCCATGCGCGCAACTTGTTTCGCTTAGAAGGAGGCGCACAAAACCTTCCGGTCGCCCTGTTGAGGCAGCCAGACTTACTCGCCGCGACAGAACGTGTCGCGCGAGACGGAGCAAATGAAAGAGTTGAGTTCGCCCAGCACGGGGATGCTGAAGTTTGGATGGCGCATGTTAGGTCCGGCCCAGAAACAGAATCAGTCTTGATCGTTTTTGAAGACCTCACCGCCGTCCGCCGTGCCGAAAAAGCTCGCGCTGACTTCCTTGCCAATGCAAGTCATGAATTACGCACGCCGCTCACCGCGATTGGCGGTTTCATTGAGACGATGCGCGGGCCCGCCAAGGATGATAAAGCTGCTTGGGATGGGTTCTTGGACATCATGGCCCAGCAAACGGAACGCATGAAGCGTCTTGTCGCAGACCTCCTCTCTCTGTCGCGGATTGAGTTTAGCGAGCACCGCGCGCCCAGCTCAAAAATCGAGATCGTTGAATTGGCTCGCGCCACGAGTTTCGGGCTTGAACCCATCGCTAAAGAAGCCGGGATCAAGCTGCACTTTGACGGCCCTGATCATGTCATCAAGGCGATTGCAGACGATGACGAGATTGCACAAGTCATCCAAAATCTCGCGGGCAACGCCATCAAATATGCCCGCGCGGACGGCGAAGTGCAGATACTTGTCGGCACCTCCCCAACCATGGCTGAGGCAGCGAGCGCTTGCAGTCGACAATCAGAAGACGCGAAACGAGCGCTTCTTTTACAACCCTATGCCGCCTCTGGCGCCCCGGCCCTTTGGATTCGCGTGACAGATGACGGGGAGGGCATTTCCGAAGACCACCTGCCGCGTTTGGGAGAACGGTTTTACCGCGTTGATGAAAGCCGCGGTGGAAAGATTGAAGGAACAGGCCTCGGTCTTGCGATTGTGAAACATATCATGGCTCGCCATCGCGGCGGCCTCGCGGTCGAAAGCTTGGAAGGACATGGCACTGCCTTTGGCATTTGGATGCCGCGCGTGAAAGACAATGCCAGTCTCTAAACCCTACACCCCGCCGCCCGCGGATACCCTCATCACGCTGCAGAGTGATAATGCGTTTGTCCTCGCCGAGAAACCAAGCGGGCTTTTGAGTGTGCCGGGTCTCGGCCCCGACAAAGCCCTCTGCGCGCAAAGCATTCTGAGTGAACGCCATGGTACGGTGTTGACTGTACATCGATTGGATATGGACACATCTGGCATCATGATTTTCGCCCGCACCAAAGACGCCCAGCGGGCACTGTCCAAACAATTTGAACGCCGCTCAGTCGGAAAAACATATGAAGCGCTCGTAGAAGGTCAGGTTGAACATGACCATGGCACAATCGACAAAGCGATCGCGAAACATTCCTTGGATCGCCCACTGCGGCATCTCGATCCCGATGGCCAGCAAGCCATCACACATTGGCAGGTCTTGGAACGGACCGCCAATAATACGCGCTTAGCTCTAACACCTGAAACCGGTCGGTCGCATCAGCTCCGTTTACATCTTTCGAGCATTGGCCATCCGATCCTCGGAGATGCATTTTACGGCGATGAGACGCGCCATCAGCGTCTTTGCCTACATGCCAAATCCCTGCGGTTTCAACATCCGGTTACGGAGAAAAACATAGCGCTCTCAACTAAGACGCCGTTTTAGAAAACCCCTTATAGAACCGCCTCAGCAGAAGTGTCACAAACGTGTTAACAACGGCATGTAAGAGCGCCGAACCTGAGCGATCGATCATTTCATGCTGCAAACATTAGGATACCTTCCCATCGGATGGTTGGTTATTGCGCCTTTGGCCGCAGCGGGCTTCTTTGCATTCTATTTTGGGCGGCAACAGATCGCAGCGCTCGGGATTGGGCCGACCCTTGGCGCACGGCTCAATTCACAGCCGAATTTTCACGGATATTTCTTAGCGCTGGCAACCGTCCTGCCAGCCTCCTTTGTCTTTCTTATCTACCTGTTTTTCGCGGATGGCTATGTGCGCAGTAGCCTGGTCAGCGAGCTGCCCAACTATTTGGTCGCGCGCGGTCCCGAACAAGTCGAGTTTTTTGTGAACCGCGTTGCAGAATATGCTCGCGATGCTCAAGCTGCCGCGACAGGGAACCTGCTCTTTGATGCAAGTGTCGAGCGGTATTCGGTTCTAAATGGTACAGCGCGATTGATCGGCGTATTGAGCGCAGTTCTCGCCGGCGCAAGTGGGTTTTGGATCGGGCGACGCCAGCTCAGCCGTAGCTTCCCAGCACGCTCCTATATAGAGCTCTGCATCAAGGCGGAGCTTTTTGTCTGCGCTGCGATCGCAATCCTCACCACCGCGGGGATTGTTCTCTCGCTGGTCTTTGAAACAATCCGCTTTTTCAGTCTGCCAGATGGCCCGAGTGTCACTGAATTTCTGTTCGGGACAGATTGGAACGCCCAGACCGGCGCAAATTTCGGCGCTGTTCCGCTCTTCTTCGGAACGCTGATGATCGCACTCTTAGCGATGCTTGTGGCGGTTCCCGTTGGATTGTTTTCGGCGATTTATCTATCTGAGTATTCCAGCCCTCGCTTTCGCGCTTGGGTGAAACCTATTCTGGAACTGCTCGCCGGTATTCCGACAGTTGTTTACGGGTTTTTCGCAGCGACGTTGATTGCGCCTTTGGTCCGCAATTTTGCGCAATGGGTAAACGCTTTGCCGTTTACACCAGACACCTTACTTGCAGCGCAGCCGACAAGCGCTCTAGCCGCTGGACTGGTCATGGGTGTCATGATCATTCCGTTCATCAGCTCTCTCTCCGACGATGTCATCAACGCCGTTCCACAACCGCTGAGAGACGGTGCACTGGCCATGGGTGCAACCAAGTCTGAGATGATAAAGCAAGTGATTCTACCCGCAGCCTTGCCAGGTATCATCGCGGCCATCCTGCTCGCAGTGTCACGCGCCATTGGTGAAACCATGATTGTCGTAATGGCGGCAGGCGGGCGGGCGCTGATCACGCTTGACCCCACCTCCGACATCACAACCGTGACTTACCAGATCGTCGCCCTGCTGACCGGTGACACAGCCTTTGATAGCGCCCGCACGGTCTCAGCGTTTGCGCTTGGGTTCGTTCTGTTTGGCGTAACGCTCTTGTTCAACATTATCGCGCTTCGCGTGGTGCAACGCTATCGGGAAGCCTATGACTAAGCCTGGTCTCTCTCCCGAAGCTTTTGCGGAGCGGCGATTGAAACGTCGTCATGCGGCAGAGCGTCGATTCAAGATTTACGGTCAGGTTGCGATTGGGATCGCGGTTGGGTTTCTGGCGATCTTGCTGCTCTCGATTGCCAGCAAGTCGGCGTCGGCTTTTTCGCGGCACATGCTGGTTTTGAAAATTGATCAACCGGACCTATCGGTTCGCAGCGATCTTGCCGTCACGGATCTCAATCTGTCGGTGCGCGACGAGTTGGTTAAGGCATTCCCGGAGATTGCTGATAATCGGACGGCGCGCATCGACTTGTTCGGACTGACAACGCGGCTCGCGGTCCTGCCATTGACCAAGTCAGCGGCTGAAAAGCCTGACATGTTTCAGACCCCGGTCGACGCACGCCTTGCTGTGTCAGATGATTTGGATCTCTATCTCAAGAACGAGTTTAGAGCGCACCGCACGATTGAAGTCGGCCGTGCCGGGCGTTTATCGGATACCAGATCCGGGGCCTTCCGAGTCACGGATGCCGGGCCGGATGGGTTTGAAACCTTTCAAAGCTTCGTTGATGATCCAACTCAACCACGAACCGATATTCTAATTTCACTCCAGGGTGCCTGGTTTGAACTTAACGCCATTTCCGGCGCAGCATTAGAACTAGAGCATCTTGCAGGCGCCTTACCGCCGCTAGGCGAACTCGGAGGCGCGCAGATTGATGCCCTGATTCTGCCAAGCGCTGGTGACAACCGAAAAGTCTCGAACCGCCAGATTGCTTATACAATGCTGCTGAAGCAGCGAGGCATGATTGAGAAGCGGTTCAACCGAACCTTGTTTACGAATTCAGACAGCACCTACCCGGAGCTTGCAGGCACCGCGGCGGCCGTTGTCGGCTCGTTGTTCACGATGCTGATCACCGCCCTGTTCGCGATCCCCGTTGGAATCTTCGCAGCCGTCTATCTCGAGGAATTCGCCAAGAAATCGATCATCACCAACATTATTGAAGTGAACATCAACAATTTGGCAGCAGTCCCTTCAATCATCTTTGGCCTGCTGGGTGCAGCGGTATTTTTGAACACGTTTGGCTTGCCGCGATCGGTGCCGCTGGTCGGCGGATTGGTACTTGGGCTTCTTGTCTTGCCGACCATCATCATTGCGTCGCGGGCCGCGCTTCAATCCGTACCGCCCTCTGTTCGGGATGCAGCGCTCGGGCTCGGCGCGTCGCATTCGCAAGCTGTGTTTCATCATGTGCTGCCACTGGCCGCGCCGGGCATCTTGACCGGCGCTATCATCGCTATGGCCCGGGCACTTGGCGAGACCGCGCCGCTGCTCCTGATCGGCATGGTCGCCTTTATCAGCGAAGTGCCGAGAGCCCCGAATGACGAAGCAACTGTGCTGCCGGTGCTCATCTATAAATGGTTTTCAGGAGCCGAGCGCGCCTGGGAGCCAATGACTGCAGCTTTGATCATTATTCTGCTCACGATTTTGGTCGCCATGAACTTGGTCGCAGTCTTGCTTCGGCGACGATTCGAGCGGAGATTGTAATTATGGCCGACACGAGCCCTTCTCATGGTAGTTTCTCGCCCGCCGGCTTTGGGATTGGCGGGGCGAAAATCGAGTGCCGTGGAATCAATGTGCGCTATCACGATAAGGTCGCTATCCAGGACATCTCGATCAAGATCCAGGACAAGTCTGTGACGGCGCTGATCGGGCCTTCGGGGTGCGGCAAGTCCACGTTCCTGCGCTGCCTTAATCGCATGAATGACACGATTGAAGGCGCGGTCGTGGATGGCGAAATCATCATGGATGGCGAGAACATCAATTCGCCTGATCTCGATCCGGTGACCCTACGATCAAAGGTTGGAATGGTGTTCCAGAAACCGAACCCGTTTCCGAAATCAGTCTATGACAATATCGCCTACGGGCCACGCATTCACGGCTTGGCGGGATCGAAAGCCGAGCTCGATCAGATTGTTGAAGTATCGCTCCAGAAGGCCGGGCTTTGGGATGAAGTGAAAGATCGGCTGAGCGCGATCGGGACGAGCCTATCTGGCGGTCAGCAACAGCGGCTCTGTATCGCACGTGCCATCGCGATCAGCCCCGAAATAATCTTGATGGACGAGCCCTGCTCGGCGCTTGATCCGATCGCGACGGCGCGGATCGAAGAACTGATCGACGATTTGAGGCTGCGCTACTGCATCATCATCGTAACGCATTCCATGCAACAAGCCGCCCGTGTCTCGCAGCGAACCGCCTTCTTCAATATGGGAGAATTGGTGGAGTTTGGGGACACGGAAATGATTTTCACCAATCCTGCGCAGCAGCGCACACAGGACTATATCACCGGCCGATTTGGCTAAAGGAGACGCGCGTGGCGGGACCACAGCACATTGTCAGTGCCTATTCCGAAGAGCTTGAAAGTCTTTCGGCAGATATTTTACGCATGGGCGGCCTGGCCGAAGCCATGATCCGCGATGCGTCTCGGGCGGTCGTGACGCGCGATGCAAACCTAGCTGAACTCGTCATTGAACGCGACCACGAGATGGACCAGCTTGAGGAAGAGGTCGAGCGCCAGGCGGTTCGAATGTTAGCGCTGCGCCAACCGATGGCAGGAGATCTGCGCAACGTCATCGGCGCGATTAAGCTCGCTGGCGGGATCGAACGAATCGGAGATCTGGCAAAGAATATTGCCCGCCGCAGTCTGGCTGTCGTCGACGAAGATAATCGCGAGGCGTTAAAGGGCATTGAACGTATGGGTCAGGCCGTTTCGCGGATGTTGCAGGTTGCCCTCGACGCCTATGCACGGCGCGATCCAGTGACTGCTATTGGCGTTCTCAAGCAAGATGACGATATCGATAGCCGCTACAATGCTCTGCTGCGATCCATGCTGGTCTATATGGCCGAGGCGCCTGAACAAATGAGCGCCCGCTCAAACTTCCTATTCATTGTCAAAAACCTTGAACGGATTGGGGATCATTGCACCAATATCGCGAAAGTCGTGCACTTCATTGCGACTGGCGAACAGATTGGGGAAACAAACCCGAGCGTGACCGCGAGCAACACGAAGGAAGCTCTATCATGAAACCTTTCATTGTCATTGCTGAAGACGAGCAAGCTGTCTCTGAACTGCTTCGCTACAATCTCGAAGCAGAAGGCTACGAGACGGCCATCGCAAATGATGGCGACGAAGCCATGCTGCTGATCGATGAACGTATTCCCGATCTGATGCTGCTGGATTGGATGCTGCCCAAGATTTCCGGGATTGAGATTTGCCGGCGAGTGCGTACGCGGCAAGAGACAGCGAACCTTCCGATCATCATGCTGACCGCACGCACCGAAGAAGCAGATCGCATTCGCGGGCTTGAGACCGGGGCCGATGATTATGTCACTAAGCCCTTTTCGACCAATGAATTGATGGCTCGGGTCAAGGCCGTTCTGCGCCGTATTCGCCCGGCGTTGATGGATGACAGGATCTCTGTCGGCGACATTCAAATCGACCGCTCAACCCATAGCGTCACCCGTGCGGGCAGAGATATTCATCTTGGCCCCACTGAGTTTCGCTTGCTCGAATACTTCGCGCAGCATCCTGGCCGCGTCTTTTCGCGCGAGCAGCTCCTGGATGGGGTCTGGGGATCAGATGTCTATGTCGAAGCGCGCACCGTTGATGTGCACATCGGACGCCTTCGCAAAGCGCTGATGAGCGAAGGCGGAAACAATCCAATCCGCACCGTGCGTTCGGCGGGATATTCCCTGCGCACAGATTAGGCATGACGTGTCACCAGGCAAGAAAAAGCCGCGCGCAATCGAACCGCACGCGGCTTTACGACAAGTTTTACGCTAGCGCTTATCCGTCAGTTGTCGTCTCAGTCTCAGCGGCGGCCTCAACTGTGTCCTCAACCGCTGGTCCATCCCCTTTGAGGAATCGATCAAGGAAGGTCACATAGGCCTCAGACGCGGTGATCCGGTTCTCTTTTCTGAGGAAGCCATGTCCTTCGTCCGGGAATAGAACGTATTCGACATACACCCCATTTTCGCGGATCGCGGCAACGAGCTCATCACTTTCAACCTGAAGGACACGGGGATCATTCGCACCCTGCACCACCAGCATCGGCTTGGTCACGTTTTCAGCGTGGAAGAGCGGCGAGATCGCACGGTGGCGCTCGGCATCCGTCGCTGGATCGCCCATTTCATCATACAGCGCCTCGCGGAATGCCGCCCACCAATCCGGAATGCTTTGCAGGGTCCGAACCCAGTTGGTAACACCGAAGATGTTGATGCCAACCTCAAACTCTTCCGGGTGGAAGGTCAGCGCCGCCGCCGTCATGAACCCACCGTAAGAGCCGCCAATGACGCCGACCTTGTCTGCATCGACCCAATCAAGCCCGCGCAGATAGTGCCCGGCCTCAACGATATCACGCAGATCTTCCTCGCCATGGCGTTTATCGTCCATGTGGAAGAAGGTTTTGCCATAACCGGATGATCCGCGGTTGTTCGCGGCATAGATGGCGTAGCCATGATTGACCATGTGCTGGATCGCAGCGCTATAGCCGCGCGTGCTTTGGCCGCCAGGCCCGCCATGTACCCAAACCAAAGCTGGCACTGGGTTTTCGGCTGACGCTTGCTTCGGCTTGTACATGATACCGGGAATGACGACCCCGTCTGAGGCATCAAACCGCTCGACCGTCGCCGTGACCAAGTTCTCTTCGCTGATTTCGGGGTTGAGCGCATCAGTAAGGCGAACCGCCTCACCGCCGAGTTCTGTCATATAGAGATTGTATGGCGACGTATCGGTGTTCAGGCCGAACGCAATCTTGGTTTCGTCTGGAGAAAAGCGGATTTGACCGAGCTCGCCCTCAGGGACGCCGTTCAGAACAACGTCCTCGCCTGTTACCGTGTCGGTAATGGTCAGATCAGTTAAGCCATCGGCATTGATCGCATGGATCTGATACTGTCCGCTTGGCGAATAGAAGACGAAACTGACATCCCAATCGGCTTCGATCAGTGGTGCTTTCTCGCCCGTTGCGAGATCGTGCGTCCAAGCCTGGCTAAACTCACCAAATTCATTGGTGCTGTAGACGAGCTTGGTTTCGTCCGGGGTAAAGTCGTAGGTGCCGTGGGCGATATTACCTTCGTGCGCGGTCACGAGGACTGGCTCTGACGACTCTGCCGATAGATCGACCACATAGACATCGGAATCAGCGCTTGTGCGCGGCTTATCGAGCGCGAGCCAGCGTCCACTATCGCTCAGCGCTCCTGGTTGGAAGCCAGGATTCTCAAACACCATAGTGGTGGTATAGTCCGTAGGGTCCACCGCATAGAGATCGAAACTCGCAGAGTCTCGGCCATTATGCCAAACATAGAAGACTTCATTGTCAGCGCGCCATCCGCCGAACGAGGCCTTCACCTCATCGCCGGGCGTGACGTCAACCAAAGTACCGTCGAGCTCTCGCACATAGATGTGATTGAGCTCGTTCCCACCCTGGTCAGCCGTCACGATGATCCGATCATCGTTCGGGAAGAAGGATTGTGCGAAATGCGCATCGGTGTCGGAGGTGGTAAGCTGCTCTGTCACACCGTTTGCGTCTATCGTCATCGCATTGAAGACGCCGCTGGCATCGGAATGCGCGAGCACACGTGTGCCATCACTTGACCAAGCGTATCCGGTGCTGCTGGCCAAGCCGAAACTGGTCGTTTGGAAAAACGCTTCGGCAGAATAGGTCTCGAACGCGACCTTTTCCACTTCGACTGACGCATCGCTTTCGACAGCCACTTCGACGGCGATCGGTGTTTCAGCAACGACTGGTTCTGTTTCGATATTGCTCGTACAGGCTGCGATGACAGCAAGTGCCGACGCGCCTAAAAGAAATTTCCGCATTATAATCCATCCCTAGACTCTTACAGTATGGTGAACCGTAACAGCCTGCAGGATGCTTGGCGAGCTTAAACCGGCTCTGAAACACGCAAGGCTGAAACGCGCGAAATCGCGGCCTCTGCCTCGTCCACGATCCGATCGACAATGTCTTTCACGGGCAGGATATCTTTCACGCCGCCAGCCGACTGCCCCATGGCAAAACACGACTTGTCTGCATCAAGCCGGGCTTCATCTGTAACGCCGCCAATACCGCCAATGACATCGGTTTGAACCGACAGGACGGCCTGCATCGGGAAGGCTTGAATCTCGTCGGGTCGTTGTTCCCAATCGAGAATGTATTCATTGGTGCGACAGCGCATCGGCTTGCCTGAATAGCAGCGTGTACGGGTGGTATCCGTATCTCCGGCGCCGACCACCGTTTCCTTATAGGTCTGCGCCGCGTGCGCTTCTGCAGAGGCAATGAAGCGGGTGCCCATCCAAACGCCAACAGCGCCAAGCGACAGGGCCGCTGCCAGACCTCTCCCATCATAGATCCCGCCGGCCGCGACAACCGGGATATTCACCGCCTCAACCGCCTGAGCCACCAGCGGCAGCGTGCCTACGAGGCCTGTATGCCCGCCACCTTCTCCGCCTTGCAGGATAACCGCGTCGCATCCGGCTTGTTCAGCTTTGATGGCGTGTTTCACCGCGCCGCCGACGACCATCACTTTGACGCCCGCATCTTTGAGCTTCTTCATGATCGGCATCGGTACACCGAGCCCCGCGACGAAACTGTCCGCGCCGCCCTCAATGATGACATCGACGCTTTTCTCAAGACTGGTCGGATCTGCGGCGAGTAGGTCTACGCCGAACGGTTTATCTGTCATTTCTTTTACGCGTGCCATTTGGCTGGCGATGAAGTCAGGTGATGTTCCAGCCATGCCCAAGACGCCATATCCGCCAGCGTTACACATCGCGGCGGCGAGCTCAGCGTAAGATACGCCGCCCATTCCGGCTAACATGATCGGATGTTTGGTGCCTAGAAAATCGCAAAGCGCAGTGTGAATCGCCATAGATACCTCCTGTTTTCATGCCTGATAGGAGGGCAACCTTGCGGCAAGACAAGGCATTCCCATGCGGAAATCAGGTCGGCTTTGCCCCGCTGCAGTTGACCCCCTGCAAATTATAAGCGACTCTTTTATAGTCCTTACACGCCAATCGTGGCGTATCTTCTAGAGGGGAAGAGACAATGAGCAAAAGAATCTGGATTGCAGCCATTGCAGCAGCCGGCTTGGCCGCTTGTACCGCCGCTGAAGAAGCTGCCGATAGCGCAGCAGACGCAGTTGAAGAAGCTGCAGACGCAACCGTCGAAGCTGCTGGCGATGCTGTAGAAGCAACAGGTGATGCAGTTGAAGCTGCCGCTGATGCGACTGAAGAAGCCGCGGGAGACGCGATGGATGCTGCTGCTGACGCGGCTGATGCAACTGTTGACGCAGCCGGTGATGCGGTTGACGCTGCTACCGAAATGGCAACTGACGCTGGCGAATCTGTTGCCGATGCGGCAGGCGACATGATGGATGCTGCTGAAGAAGCAGTTGAAGAAGCTGCCGCTGATGTCGAAGAGGCTGTTGAAGAAAAAACGCCTGAGTAAGGCCTTTTTCTCTAAGTATCGAAAAGGCCCTGCCAAATTGGCAGGGCCTTTTTTGTGCTTGGGATTTCGTCACTATTGACGCGAACAGTAACAACGGATGGCCTTACACACACTGCGTTCCGGCATGTCTTAAGTGAAACCGGAAGAATGCGCGCAATCATTAAGGGAGCCGAAACATCGACCGCTTACTGAGAAAGAATGCGGATTTTATCTATTCTCTCGCTTCTACCGATCGCGGCCACGACCTTCTCAGGCTCAGCAATGGCTTTCGATTCTGATAGTGTGCGTTTGAACATCAGCGCGACCGTGCCTGTCTCGTGCAGCTTACGAGGCGCGGAAGTTGCGCAAACGAATGATGGGGCGTCGGTTCGAATTGCGACCGCCTGTAACGCCCGAAACTTCGTCCTCGCTTTTGATGGCGTGCCAAACCTCAACCTTTTGTCGGCTGATGGCGTCCGCAACGCATCCAGTACAGCAAATTCCGGTATGGATGCTGTTTTGGTCACAGCGTCACGGGCGACAGGTCAGATCGTTGATGTTCAATTCGACAATTCCGCGAGCGATCTGCAGGATCTGAATATCAATATCATCGCGAACTAGGACCGCGATTAGTTCGCCGTGAAGCTGAGTGTGAGAACGTCAGCATACTCGCCGGCGACTGGCGTGCCGATATCACCGAGCCGGAGCCGAATTGTCCCGATGCTTTGCCGTCCATTTTCAGCGCCCAAGTTCATTCGACTGGCCCCATTCGCGGCCACCGGTGCGTCATTGATATAGGTTGAGTATGGCACGGCATATACGCGCGCCCCGTCCTCATGAACCAACCGCTCACCGTTTTGCGATTGAGCTGTAACGCTGAGCTCCGCATTCGATTGATAGATAAAATTCACGGTTGCTTCTTCAAAACTTTCAAGCGCGCCGAAATCGACCTGTCCATATCCGCTCGAGACATCCCCTAGCAATCGCACCGCGGGAGACACAGCAAGCTCAGGCTCAACCGATGTGACTTGTACCCCATTGACGTTCACATCGAGGACATTGGTATAGGTACCTGCCGGAAAGAACTGGCCTGGCTGAATCCAGGAATAATCAAACACAAAGCTCCCCGTCGCGATCAGCTCATCGACCGCCGCTTGGGACAGACGGATTGTTGTGTCATTGAACGCTGCAAATGCAGACTGTCCGGCCGGAACGGTGCCTTCGATAGTCGCGATACCATCCGACAAATCCCGCACGCCGAAACTGGTCTGGCTGACCAAATCGATCTTGTGAGACGCGCATGACGCCTGTGCTGGCCCCGCGGGCAAGATAAACTCAATTTGCAGGGTCGCGGGGGCGAGCGTATTTGGATTGTAGCCCTCAACCCCAACGGGCTGCGCGAAGACTTCGAAATCAGTGCAGGCGGCCGCTGGAGACGACAGCCCTAAGACGCCGAGAGTCGCAACGAGTATCGTATTCAGTTTCATGGCGCGTCCTTCGCAGTGAGGTCAATTTGGCCGAGATTTATGAATGTATCGCTATTTGCATCCACAACGAAATCGAAACGATAATCCGTTCCGGTGAAGTCTAAGCGATAGGTGCCAGGTTCGAGGTCCGATAATAAAGCCCGACCAGCGCGATTGGTAAATGTGACTTGCGAGGCGCCAGTGTCCGTATTGACCAGTCGCGCCGCCACCAAACTCAACGGCTCGCCCTCAGCACTAAAGGTTGCAACCGCGCTACGGAATGCGTCACTGCCAACGGTGATCTTAATCGCAGATCGAGCACCGGGGATGCTATAATAGGCCCCTTCGCCAACATTGTAGCCAATCGGAGCATTCGCAACATCAACTCGAGTCGTTATCGGCACGAATGGGGAGCTAATACGTGAAACTGCTGGGCCAAACGCTCCGGATTCAGCACGAACACCTTGCCGACCGCGTGACTTGATTTGGACCTGGCCGCCTTCCAAACTGCTATGGCGTTCGACCATAACAAATCCAAGCCCAGGGTCGCGGCCAATGCCGAATTTACCATCCGCAAACGCAAGGCCGGTCTGGAAGCGCGCCGAGACATTTGTGTCCCCATCAAGCGAGTCGTCAGCGCCGGATTGCGTTACGGAAACGCGAGATCTGAAGCGGTTCGCGGTATAGTCAGCGGCGCCGCGCAAGGCGAGATCCTGCTCGCGACGCGCAAGTTCAGACTCGAAACCAAAGCTCCCCACTTCATTCCGAGATGGGCGCGCGAAGCGGAGCGTGCCGCGCTCATTCTGGCTGTCATAACGCGCATTCAAGCTACTACGTCGGCCAAAGCGACGCGTGAGTGAGAAGAAGGCGCCAACCTCATCGTCGCGGCCCGTCCGGGAGCTATACCGAACACCAGCACCGAGCAAAAACCGCCGGAACTGGAAGCTCGATCCGAGGGACAGGTTTTCCGCAGTCCCAGCCGTATAATCCTCTGAAAAATTGCCGCTGAGGTTGATACGCACCGAATCTGAGATTTGGCGCTCATAAAAGGCGGAAACGTCAAACTTGGTCGCCGACGCGAAGGTCGATCCTGCAGGCGAATAGGCCTCTTCGCGATAATCAACCGCCAGCGCAAAGTTTTGCGCGGTTCGGGCCGTGGGTGCACTATCCCAGCGATAGTTCACAGATGCTGCACCGCCACCACCAATATCATCATTGTCGGAATAGCTGAGTTCGATTTGCGCAATACCGTTCAAGGCGCCAACCACGGTCTGCCCGCCAACGACTCCGCCCGTCTCTGACGCATATCCGAACGCGCCAAGAGTCAGGTTCGATGAAACGCCGACCTGGTAGTTCCCTGCCGCGATGACACCGTCCTCATAGCTGAATCCGGTATTCGAGCGATCGCGATTTTGGCCGATCCCAAAGCTATATTCAGACAAGCCTTCGTCGAGCAGCAAGATGTCTGATGCGATGCTGAAATTCTCGATTTGGCGCCGCCCAAACTCATCTTCGACCACGATCGCGACCTGGTTCGATAGGTTTGCTAGCGGGATATTATTTAGATTGATTGGACCTGCGGGCGCTTCAAATCTTGAGACAACCTGTCCGTCCACAAGGACGGAGACCTCGCTCGGGCGATCCAATTCGAAAGATCGTCTTCCTTTAGATCGCAAGGCCCGCGTCGGTTGCAGTGCCCGGTAAGACTTGGTGACACCGATGCCAAGAAAGTCAGCCTCACCGCCAATCTCGGAAATGCTCTGAAACAGTGTGCCTGCCTCAAACCGAAGCGCGCGCTCTGGGCGATCCATAAAAAGAACGGTTCGGTCAGCGTCATAACGGGTTTCGCCGTTGCCATCGTCGAGAACCAGATTGCCGCCAAAATCTAAGTTCAAGCCACGCACACCGCCTGCATTCAAAAAGCCGGAAAGCGCTGACGAAACAATTACATTATCATTGTCGCCAAACGATTGATTGACCAAGAAGGTTGACGTTAGCCCACCTGCAAACTTCGCCGGACTTGCCGTCTCAGTCCCAGCCGGAGCAGAATCAGGACTTAAGCTAAACTCGAGAGGTCCTGTCGACTTAAGCGGCGCATTAATCGCAAGCGTCAAAGTCGCCGGATCGAGACGGGCCACAACATCAATCGCGTCCAGCTGATCCACACTGATGAAGCCTGAATCGAATTGGGACAGCAGCAACACAGTCGTTTCATCCACCAACGGATTAAGCGCGTCCTGCAGCTGCTGCGCGTCAATCGCCATGACTTCTGTCAGTGTGGTTTCGACGATCATTGGGCCCAGCTGCTGGCCGTTTAAGGTTGCGCCGAGCTCAATCGTGATAATTTGCGATGCGCGCTTATTGAACTCGTCAATTCGAGACGGGGCCTGCACGTTGCTTGCGGCCGGCGGGGTATCATCAAAGCGGTAAAAGGCATCATTGATGAAAACGACCTGCGAATCCTCTGCCGCAGAACGAGTATCAGAGATCAAGGTGGTGTTCTCAACCGCAAGATAACTTGGCTCAGGCATTGCCTCAGCGGCTGGTTTCGACACGATCGAAAGCGCCGGCGCCACGAGCAAGTCACTCGAAAAACTCGAGTCTTCAAATAAATCTTCCGCCTGCACAACAGGCGAGATCAAAGTCGCTGCGGTGCCAAGCAGCAAAAGCGGTCCAGGGCTTAACCTTAGACCGTTATGTGTTTTTGGAGCCGCCTTGGCGTCAGTCTGGAGTTTCGCGAAGCGAGACACTTATCTCTCCGGGCGCAAGGTCAAGATTCGTCAGATTAAGCGTGATCGGCAATTGGTTGTTTGGCGGAATGACGGATTGATCAATAATGCTCATTAAAGACTCGCCTTCCAATTCGATGACCTGATCGCCCTGTGTCAGGCTAATGCGGTCGTTGCTGAGACGGGCAAAGGAACGCCCAGAATTCTCCAACGACACGCTTAAGGTAGAATCATTTCTAGAAACTTCCGAAACGGAGAGTTGCGATTCGGCTTGGCGATCTTCGAGGTAAACAACGACGCCAAAGCTGTAGACATAGCGCAACCCAGTAAACTCGCCTTCGAGGTCAACAGGAACTTCGCGAACATGAATCGTGTAGGCAGATTCTTCGATGACGGTTGGATCGCCGATATATTGAAACCGAAAGGCTTGAGACGCGCCTGGCTCGATCAGCGCCTGAAACGGGAAAATCACGAAATCATCATCTGCAGGGACAAGCGTTTGAACGCTGTCCTCACCGAATGCGCGCTTTTCCACGATGAGTTCTACAGGCAGCGGTTCGCTGCGGGTGTTGCGAACGGTCAGGAGACCGGTCGTCTGCCCATTCGATGGAAATATCGAATGACGCATAGGCTGCACTTCAAACGCATAACTTGTCAAAGGGGACGCAATCATAATCCCGGCTAAACACAGAATCTGTGCAAATCGTCTCATCATCACTGACTGTCCCTTTTCAATTTGAGCCATAAAAGTGCAATGGGGCCGACTTCATATAGAAGCGGCCCCACACTAAGTCCCCTGTCAAACTATTAGTTCGCAGTTAGTGAAACAATGATCGTGTCGCTGTACTCGCCAGCGAAGACAGTTGTTGTTGGTGCACCCTGGAAGTCTGGGCCTTTAACACCATTGAAAGTTACGTTTGCGCCGACTTCACGGCCCTCACGTAGAGCAGCAGAACCTGGGATCGAGAAAGAACGATCTGTGAGAAGGTTCAGCGGCGGTGTGCCTGGTGTGTAGCTGAATGCGTCGCTACCAGAGTCCACGTTGATTTTGTAGACGATCTGGTTGCCTTCGCCGGTCTCAGTTCCATCGCGCAGAAGGTAGCCACTGTTCTCAGAAGTGACACCGAGAACCGCGCCTTCAGCTGAGTTACAAACAACACCGAACGCAACGTCGCGGCGAACCTGATCAGATGTTCCGGCCAGTTCGCCGAAATCCAATTCGAGAGTGTCGCTAGCAGCCGTGATGCCGCAGATTTCTTCGACATTGCCTGACAGTTCGAGGGTCAGTTCAGCACTGCCTTCGCCAGCTTCAATAAATTCAGCAGACGCAACGCCTGAAAGGGCAACTGCGGCGACTGATGCAAGAACGAGTTTTTTCACGCTTTTATTTCCTTGTTCTAAGGGCTCTCACGAGAGACCTAAATATGAACGGACGCCGCAAGTTCTTTTGCATTGTCCCCGATTTGCGTTTGACGACGAAAGCCGGACCAAACGAATTTGGTTCAAGCTGAAAACAGCCTGATAGAGTTAATTCGACATGGGTGTTTTCTAAATTAGAGAGACTTCAACCATGAGCTTTACGATTGACGCAAAACACGTGCCAGTTGAAAAAAATCTCTCTACGCGTCCCCATTTGTCGGTCATCTTGACGTCAAAAACGTCCCGAGACGCCAGGACAATTAACAGTTCGGTAATAATTGTAAAGCGCTAGAGCACGGTTTTCGGTATTCTTTTTACCATAAGCGTTCGAATTAATGTTTACGCGCGAGTCTACGGAATAAACAGGCGCACGTCTGCATGATGACAATGTGAGCCATTACAGTTTTCACCTCGGCACATCATCGGCACCGGAGGAACGCGCATGCCCTGAACCGGGACACAAAAACCGTGATCGGCTTTGCGTCCCACGCTCAGCGCAAAATGAAATGACAACCTTAAAAGATCGCGTAACCGCCATCGATGATGCAGGTTGTGCCAGAGTGATAACGCGAAGCATCGCTGGCGAGATAGACCGCCATGCCGCCAAAGTCAGCAGGCTCACCCCAACGCCGGATCGGCACACGCGTAATAACCTTTGTGGTGAATACGTCATTGTCTTGGGCAAGTTCGGTCATATCCGTTGCGATCCAACCCGGAAGGATCGAGTTGGCCCGAATGCCGTATCGGCCGCACTCGGCCGCGATCCCGCGAATCATCGACGGCAGTCCGCCTTTCGTTGCAGCATACGCTTGGTTCCGCGCAGCGCCCTCAATCCCCGCCAGTGATGCGACGCCGACAACAGAACCGCCTGGATCGCCAGCTTTTGCGCGCTCTGTCATGTGTTTGACGCTTTCGCGCAGCGTCCAAAAGGCGCCATCGAGATTGACCGCCATATTCTTGCGCCACGTCTCAGTGGTCATTTCGATGAAGCTTGGGGCGCCGAACCCAACACCGGCATTTGCAAAACAGCTATCGATTCGCCCGAGGCTCGACACCACATCCGCAGTTGCGTCGACAACCGCCTGCTCATCGGAAACATCAACTGTCCAAGCTTTGACCTCGCCAGATCCGAGTTTTGAGAGCGATTCGACCGCTGCCGTATTTGCAGCGTCTTTTCGTCCCCAGATTGCGATGCTTGCATTCGAGGCCGCCAAAGCCTCAGCCATGCCGTAACCAATCCCGCGATTACCGCCGGTGACGAGGGCGACTTTTCCAGTCAAATCAAAAGGTGCGTATGCCAATTTTCGTACTCCCGAACTGTTTATGCGTCTTCAGTCAGGGGCGTAACGGTAGGGAAGGCAAACGCTAATTAGCGATCGAACATTTCATCCGTGCGCCCTGGTCGAAAGCGCACAGGCCCCGGACGATTGCGCGTCGCCGAGTGTAGGAAGGTTACACGCTGTCGCCTCTGATCAACTTGCAAGCGAAAATGATTGAGAAAATCCATTCCCATGACCATCATGGGGGTGTCGCCATGCCCGAGCTCTTGAAACAAATCGGTTTCAAGCACTGGGATCCGCGCTTTCGAGATCCGAAAGTCACCAAACCGAAAATCGCGAAAAGTGTGGATATGAGCCGTTTGTCGCGTGAGATCACTGCCCTGCATTCGCTCTTGCTCATAGGCGTCGGGCACCGCCCTCGCTTGCCGCGCAAAAGTTGGATTAACAAAGCTACGCACCGCACCCGTATCGATCAGAGCGAGCCCCCGGACGTTATTGATTCTGATTGGAATAAAAACGAGCCGATGATGATCGTCGTATTTGATCGTCGACGCCGCCACCCCGCGAACCCGCTTGGGCCGTCCGTTATAGATGTGGACACGAGACTTGTTGAATTCAAAATCCACGATCGAAGATGGAAACAGCGACATTGGAATGATGCCATGGCGAACCGGAAACTGATCACTGGTGTTCACAGCGATGCGTAAACCACTCCACGAGCGCGCGCCGATGGCCAGTTCCGACAATTCCGTCACTGGGTACTCACGCAGACCGCCGAGACCAAGGACCCTGGTTGCTTTGTCATTCAGAATGAGCGGTTGGCTTTCGATTAAATAATCATCATCAATCAGAGCGATGGTCGCGCCGGTGTCCAAGATCGCCGTCGTTTCTGCGCCGTTCACGCGGATCGCCAGAACAGGGCCGTCTCGCGGGTCCTCAATAAGTGGGAATGTACGCTGCTCGCTAGCGTCAGCGATTTGGCAAAACAGGATCACAGCCGCAAGACAGAGGAGTAATAAGAGACCTCTGGTCGGCAACATGCTCTGCGGCCTGATTTTGATCATGCCTTAGTATGACACAAAATCGCGCGTTTAGAAAAAGCAAAAACTTGCTAAGTATGCCGATCAGATTTGGCTAGCTTTATGGCTCAGTCCCAGCTGATCAGTCTTCCAGTTTATTCAACAGCCGTGCTAGCTCCGGACTAACAATCGGCTCAATAGACATTCGTTTTTCGCCCTCATCATCGATGTGAAGCGAGAACTTCACCTTAACCGTAGAGTGTTTCGCGGAGTACCATGAATAAATGGTCGCATAGTGGTTAGTGCCTCGTTTGAAATCTTCGAGTTTCAGAGTGCGTGAGTCTCAGCCGAGCTGTTCAACCATCAACTTCGCCATCGCCTCAAGCTCTGCGCGTATCTCCAACTCACGATCAGCCATCAAAGAGCACCGAGCTGACTTGATTGCGTAAGGGCGCCCCCGACAGAAATGCTTCTAAGTTTTCCAAAAACACCACATCGGTCCGGATCTTTGAGCCTTCGGTCAACGCTGAGATGTGCGGCGTTAGCGTAATTTTCGGATGCGTCCAAACTGGACTCTCTGGCGATAAAGGCTCTTCGCGAACCACATCGAGATAAGCTTGCTCGGGCGCACCGCGGTCAAGCGCGGCCATGAGCGCGGTCTCATCCACCAGCCCGCCGCGACCAACATTTATAAACAGGCTGTCTTCTTTCATCGCCGCAAAAAATGCTTCGTCCGCAATGTCTTTTGTCGCAGGTGTGAGCGGCAGGCTCAACACGACAATATCTGCGTCGCCGAGGAGACCTGAAACAGCGTCCGGTTGAGCAATGCGATCAGCGGCTGGATCCTTTCCGCCGCTGCGCCGAACGCCGGTGACATCGACCCCCAGCGCGCGCAGCCGTCGCCCGCAAGCCTGCCCGATCGCACCAAACCCAATGATCAGACATTTCGTCCCTGCTAGTTCGCGGAAGGGTAGTCGTGTCCAGTTTTTGTCAGCTTGAGCGCGGCGCCTACGCGCCCCGTCTTGAAGAAAATCAAGTCCCGCCCACAACACCCATTCTGCAATTGCTTCTGATTGTTCGTGACTACCGGAAAACAGCTCGGCCTTTTGACCGACAGCTTGGATCAGTGGGTGTTCAACGCCAGCAGCTGACGATTGGAACCAGTCCAGGCGCTCGAACCCCATCAGCGTTTGAAAGAATGTTGTCACTGAGGGGCTGAAATATGCATCCTGCGTTCCGTAAGCGATAGCGCCGCTTGCCTCACTCTCGCCCCAAGCATGCTTCAGACGTCCTTCATCATCTAACACTAAGGGTGAAATATGATCGGAGAATCGCTTGAGTGCGTCCTCGATCCGGGCAAAGGATTTTGCATGAATCAAAAGCTGCCGCATCAGTGTCTCCTAGCTGTTATCGTCTCGGCGATGGTCGCTTTGTTGCCAGCTCTGCCTGCCCAAGGCCAGAGCCGTGTGCCTTCGCAAGACTATTTTCGTGACGTGACCGCACTTGCCGAAGTGCTTGGCAAGGCGCACTCGATCCGCGTTGCATGTAATGGCCGCAACGACCAATACTGGCGTAGCTATATGCTCCGACTGTTAGAGCTTGAAGCGCCCTATCAAGGCGGACTTAGGCGGTCTCTTGTGAATGGCTTCAATGCTGGCTTTTCCTGGGGCAGCGACCTCCATCCTGCTTGCGACAGCAGTGCTGTCAGCGCGGAAAAAGCCTATGCCGCTGAAGGCCGCGATCTATCGGCGCGTTTGGTTCAGTCAAACATTCCAGGCGCTAATCCAGTGGCGCCAAGGGAGCGCTAGTCGCCGCGCCCAACCCGTGCTTTGCCGCGGCCCAAGGCCAGAGCTTTAATCGCGCCCCGAAACGTCCGCACTTCCTGAGTTGTCCAATTGCCGCGAATGAACGCGTTTCGGATATTCGTCTTCATAAGAGGCGTTTTGTCCGGTGGATAGAAATAGCCCGCCCGCTCAAGCTCGTCCTCAAGATGTTCAAACATCCGGATCAGATCTTCCCTTGCAGCGGGCGGTTCAACTCCAGCCTTTTCGCCGTCCCAGCGGCCAATCGCGCCTTGATGCGCGCCCCAACTGGCGCAGAAGACCCCGACCGCCTGCGCAAGGTTGAGAGACGCAAAATCTGGATTGACCGGATAGGTGAGGATCGCATCGGCTAACCCGACTACATCGCTCGGCAGTCCGTGGTTCTCTGCACCGAATAGGATGCCCGTTTTCAGGGAACGAGCTTTTATCAGTTCAACACCCTCAGCAGCATTCACAACCTGCTTTTCCATTCCGCGCGGGCGTGCGGTCGTCGCCAATACCGTACCAAGATCAGCAATCGCTTCCTCAATAGTGCCGAAAACATCGACCCGCACGCCTGCCTCGAAAGCCCCTGCAGATAGCGGATCTGCTGCGGTATTAGGCCAACCATCACGCGGTGACACCAGACGCAATTCGGTGAGGCCAAAGTTCAGCATCGCACGCGCGGCTGAGCCGATATTTTCCCCAAGTTGAGGACGATGAAGGATGATAATTGGCGCAGAGCATGTCATGGCGCCCCACCTGCCTCATCAGATTGATACTGGTCAACCAATCGAAAGCCGCAGGTCCCCTTTTGACGCCGCTGGCAGACCTGCTATAGGCGCTCCCAAACCGTTAAAGGCAAAGGACTTCCTCTCATGGCAAAGATCAAGGTCGAAAACCCAATCGTCGAAATGGATGGCGATGAAATGACCCGTATCATCTGGCAGATGATCAAGGACCAACTCATCAATCCTTATCTCGATGTTGACCTGAAATATTACGACCTTTCGATTGAATCGCGGGACGAAACAGACGACCAAATCACCATCGACGCCGCGAACGCGACAAAGCAGTATGGCGTTGCCGTAAAGTGCGCGACCATCACGCCAGATGAAGCGCGCGTTGAAGAGTTTGACCTTAAGAGAATGTGGCGCAGCCCGAACGGTACGATCCGTAATATTCTCGGCGGCGTCGTATTCCGCGAGCCAATCGTTATCAACAATGTCCCGCGCCTCGTCCCAGGTTGGACGCAGCCTGTCGTTGTTGGCCGTCACGCATTTGGTGACCAATATAAAGCAACGGACTTCCTGGTTCCTGGCGCTGGTAAGCTGACCATGAAATGGGAAGCAGCAGATGGGTCTGACAGCCAAGAGTATGAAGTGTTTGATTTCCCAGAAGCTGGCATCGCGATGGGCATGTACAATCTTGATCAGTCGATCCGCGATTTCGCACGTGCCAGCATGAATTATGGCCTGCAGCGCAAGTGGCCTGTCTACCTCTCAACCAAGAACACCATCATGAAAAAGTATGATGGTCGTTTCAAAGACATCTTCCAGGAAGTCTTCGACACGGAGTTTAAAGATGCGTTCGCAGAGTTTGGCGGCACCTATGAGCACCGTCTGATCGACGATATGGTCGCAGCGGCCATGAAATGGTCTGGCGGCTATGTGTGGGCATGTAAGAACTATGACGGCGACGTACAGTCAGATACAGTTGCCCAAGGCTATGGCTCTCTCGGCCTTATGACGTCTGTTCTGATGACACCAGACGGCAAGACGGTTGAAGCGGAAGCCGCGCACGGCACAGTCACCCGTCACTATCGCAACCACCAAAAAGGCGAAGCGACCTCGACCAACTCAATCGCATCGATCTTTGCGTGGACACGCGGACTGCAGCATCGCGGCCGGATGGACAATACGCCAGAGGTAACAGCGTTCGCGCAAAAGCTCGAAGACACGATCATCAAGACGGTTGAAGGCGGTCAGATGACCAAAGACCTCGCGCTCCTGGTCGGCCCAGAGCAAGAATGGCTGACAACTGAGGGCTTCCTTAACGCGGTTGGCAGTAATTTCGAAAAAGCGATGTCTGCTGGCTAATGTCGGCCAACGCATCCGACATCAAAATTCGCCGCGCCGAGGCAGGGGAAGAAGAGACCCTTGCCGCAATCGGCGCGGCGACCTTTTTAGAAGCCTTCACATTCGACATCAAAGGCCCGGCATTGATCGCGCATTGCCGCGCCCAGCACAGTACAGACGTCTATCGCGGATACCTCGAAGCCACCGATCCGCGTTATGCCTGTTGGCTAGCGGAATATGCTCCAACCGGCGCGCCGATCGGATATGCCGTGTCATGTCCACCTGATCTGCCGCAAGAGACGGGAGAGAACGATATCGAGCTAAAACGTATTTACGTTTTCTCTCGCTTCCACGGCACCGGGGCTGGCAAAGAGTTGAACCGCATGGTTGATTTGCATGCCCAGAGCTTGAGCTGCCCGCAAATTTATCTCGGCACATATCAAGAAAATCACCGCGCGGTAGCGTTCTACAAGCGTGAAGGATATGTCCAAGTCGGGACGCGACAATTTCAGGTTGGTGACGAGATCTATGATGACATCGTCATGGCAAAACCGCTTTAGAGCGATCGCTCAATCCCATTACGACTAGGATGACAACTCGATCCGGTAGCTTTCGATCACAGTGTTCGCGAGCAGCTTTTCGCACATATCTTTGACGCGGGCTTCCGCGTCAGCTTCAGAGACGCCCTCAAGGTCAAGTTCGATCACTTTCCCGATCCGGGCACCGGCAACCTCGCCAAATCCCATGCGGCCGAGCGAATCCGCAACGGCTTTTCCCTGCGGGTCGAGAATGCCAGGTTTTAGACCGACATGGACGATGGCTTTCATTTGCTCGCTCCTGAAATATCAACGACGTTGGCGCCTTGCTGCGATTCTTTGATGATGCCGAGGCGCCGTGCAACTTCTGAATAGGCCTCGGTGACACCGCCTAGATCGCGGCGGAACCGGTCCTTATCGAGCTTTTCATTGGTCTCAAGATCCCAGAGCCGGCAACTGTCAGGACTGATCTCATCGGCGAGGATCACACGCTGCATGTCATTCTCGAAGAAGCGGCCAAATTCGAGTTTGAAATCGACCAGCTTGATTCCGACGCCTGCAAACAGGCCGGACATGAAATCATTCACCCGCAGAGAGAGCGCAATCAGCTCGTCCATCTCATGCGGCTGGGCCCAATTAAAGGCTGCGATATGCTCTTCTGAAACGAGTGGATCGCCCAGCTCATCATCTTTCAAGCAGAACTCGACAATGGCGCGCGGCAATTGTGTACCTTCAGCAATCCCAAGGCGTTTTGACATCGTTCCCGCGGCAACATTGCGAACGATCACTTCTAGCGGAATGATCTCGACCTTTTTGATCAATTGCTCACGCATATTGAGGCGCTTGATGAAATGGTTCGGGATTCCAACGCCGCCGAGCCGCGTCATCATGAACTCCGAGATACGATTATTCAGGACGCCTTTGCCATCCAGGACTGCCTTTTTCTCGGCATTGAACGCGGTCGCATCGTCCTTGAAATACTGGATCAGCGTGTTCGGCTCAGGCCCTTCATAGAGAATCTTGGCCTTGCCTTCATAGATCATTCGTTTGCGTGACATCGCGCTTTCCCTCGAGCGTGTGATGGTGGGCCGACTCACCCACCCGCATCATCAGGCGCTCCCCTTACGCGAAACATGTCCTTTAGGCAAAAGGCTTCTTGCACCAACACCCCCACCACCCCTATATCAGCGGCGGAAACTGAATATCTCGCACAGGGTTGAACACATATGTCTTCATTTGACGATCGCGAACGCGCTGAAGAAGCCAAATTCGCAATGGACGAAGCGACCGAGTTTAAGGTCATGGCGCGCCGGAATAAGCTGCTCGGACTTTGGGCGGCTGAGCTCATGGACCTGCATGGCGCAGACGCCGAAGCCTATGCCAAAACTGTCGTTCTCTCTGACCTCGAAGAAGCCGGTGACGATGATGTCTTCAGAAAAGTTCGCGCCGACCTAGATAAAGCGGGTGTTGAACGCACCGATACGCGTATTCGCGACCATATGGCAGAGCTCCTGCCGGTTGCGCGCGAACAGGTGATGAAAGAAGCGGAGTAATCCATGTCAGACGACGTCCAAACCTCCATCGATAATGCCGTGAAGGGCAATGACGTATTGCTGTTCATGAAGGGAACGCCCACCTTCCCGCAATGCGGCTTTAGTTCTGTTGTTGTGCAGGTCCTGGATTATCTTGGGGTCGAGTATCAAGCGGTAAATGTCTTGGACAACCAAGATGTTCGCGAAGGCGTCAAAGCCTATTCAGATTGGCCGACCATCCCGCAGCTCTACGTCAAAGGCGAGTTTGTCGGCGGCTGCGACATCATCAAGGAAATGTTCGAGGCTGGCGAGCTGAAAGAGTATTTCGACGAAAAAGGAATCGAGATGGAAGCGGCCTAATGCGGCAGCATCTCGAACCCGGGCCGGACCATCCGATCACGATCGAAACAAAATATACGCCCGTCAGTGTAACACTGGCGGGCGATGTTGTTTTGACCTCCGAAACGCATTTGGAGTTACGCGAGGCGTCTTATCCGCCAGTGGCCTAAATGCCACGTAAAGATATTGATCTGTCGCGCCTCATCCGGTCAGAGCACTCGACCTGGTGCCCTTATAAAGGCGAAGCGGCCTACTTCCATTTGCGAACCGCCAGCGGCGAGGTCATCGAGAACGCAATCTGGACCTATGAAACACCGTTTCCAGCCGTCGCAGCGATCAAAGATGCTTTGGCCGTCTATGCGAACAAAGTGGATGCAATCGAGATCGGCTAAGCGCTCAAACCGCGAAAAAGAACAGATAGATACAAGCGATCAGGGGCAGCAGGCCCATCGCGAACATGATCCGTATAAACTTGTAATGCGCGACCCAGGCATCGACTTTTGCGTCCCCGCTTTCTCGCGTTTCAGTTTCTAGATCGATCCAGTCATGCTTTTTTCCAAACGTGTCGGACACAATGTATTGGTCGAGCGAGTCTTCGAAGTACCGGTGCCCGAAATAGAAGCTAATTGAGTAGGCAATAATGCCAAGCATTACGATGATCAGCCAACCGACCCAGCCCATGCCGCCGCCGGCTTCAATCGCGTCCCAAAAGGTAAAACTTGTACCCAGGCCAATCACGCCTGCGCCAAGGACGATCAGCCATAGCCGGCCTGTATTTGGTTCTCGCGCCCCGTCGCCCATGACCTGCGCTCCTTTTCAAATGCGCTCCCAGCGTATAACAGCGCGGCCATGACGACCACCCTAGACCGCCCCGCACCGATCAAACCGAATGCCATCCCGAAAGTTGGGATTGTCTCCTTGGGCTGCCCCAAGGCTTTGGTCGATTCAGAACGGATCGTGACCCGGCTACGCGCCGAAGGGTACCAAATCAGCCCGGATTATTCCGGTGCAGACCTGGTCCTCGTCAACACATGTGGATTCCTAGACAGCGCGCGCGAGGAAAGCCTGGACGCGATTGGCGAAGCGATTGAAGCGAATGGCAAAGTTATCGTGACAGGCTGCCTCGGCGCTGAACCCGAAGTGATTGAAAAAGCCCATCCAAAGGTGCTCGCGGTGACCGGGCCACACCAGTACGAGCAAGTCATGGATGCAGTCCATGACAACCTAACGGCGCCGCATAATCCGCACACGGACCTTGTCCCCGAAAGCGGCCTGCGCCTAACCCCCCGACACTATGCCTATTTGAAGATTTCAGAAGGCTGCAACAATCGCTGCAGCTTCTGCATCATTCCGAAATTACGCGGTGATCTCGCATCTCGTCCCATCCACCATGTTCTGATTGAGGCGGAGCAGCTGGTTCGCGCCGGGGTGAAAGAGCTCTTGGTCATCAGTCAGGATACCAGCGCCTATGGGCTCGACCTCAAATACGCGCCTCAGACCTGGAAAGGCGAGGAATACGAGACACGCTTCCTGGATCTGGCGCGCGGCCTCTCCTCGCTCGGCGTCTGGACGCGGATGCACTATGTCTATCCCTATCCGCACGTGGATAAGTTTATCCCGCTGATGGCGGAAGGCGCGATTACGCCCTATCTCGACATCCCGTTTCAGCATGCCAGCGCCAATGTTCTGAAAGCGATGAAACGTCCCGCGAAGCAGGACCGGGTCTTGGAGCGTATTCAGCAATGGCGCAGAGACGTTCCGGATCTCGCCATCCGCTCGACCTTCATCGTCGGCTTCCCGGGCGAAACTGAAGAAGATTTCCAAATCCTGCTCGACTTTATTCGCGAGGCGAAAATCGATCGCGCGGGTTGCTTCAAGTACGAGAATGTCGCTCATGCCGATAGCCGCGACTTAGAAGGCCACATTCCTGAAGAGGTCAAAGAAGAGCGCTGGCACCGCTTCATGGAAACGCAGGCTGAAATCTCAGCCGCGCGCGCCGCGGCGCAGATCGGCACTATCCAAGATGTTATCGTAGATGGACCAAGCGATGAGCCTGGAGAATTCCTCGCGCGCTCAAAAGCCGACGCGCCCGAAATTGATGGGGTTGTTTATCTAAAATCTGAAACAGCCCTTCAGCCCGGCGATATCGTTTCCGCAAAGATTTCCGACGCGGACGCTTATGACCTCTACGGCGACGCGGTCTAGCGCTCATCGCTTCGAACCTATTCGATCGAGTCTCTTTGCTCTAAGCTCCTGCTCAAACACCAAGGAGCCGTTCGTCCATGCTAAAGAATCTCTGCGCCTTGGGCGCTGCTGTGTGTCTCATATCAACAACTGCTTTGGCCCAAGATAATCCAGACCCGGTTCCATTCGCAGAGGTTCCTACGCCGGAAGATTCTGGTGCAATCCTACTATATGAGGGTGCTGCACCGGGCTCAGAAGCGTCAGTTTTAGAAGAAGTTTGGCGCAATGCCGGAACAGAGCGCTGGGCGACAAATGTCTCCGTGCCAACGCTTTTACCTGTCTTACCGGAAGACCCGACCGCAACCCGGGCGGCCGTGATCGTTATTCCAGGCGGCGGGTTTCAATTCGTGTCCATGGACAATGAAGGCTACCCGATCGCCAATTGGCTGGCAGAGCGCGGCATCGCAGCCTTCGTTCTGAAATACCGAACGATGGAAACTCCAACCAACGCGGCAGAATTCGGCGCCTTTATGAATGCGCTATGGGCACCGCAACCGGGTGATCAGCAGGTTGATGTCACGCAGGGCATTCCGTTCGCTGTGGCCGATGCGCAGACGGCTCTGAGAATGGTAAGAGCGAAATCCGAAGCTTGGGGCTATGATGCTGACAAGATTGGAATGCTCGGTTTTTCCGCTGGCGCCATCACAGCTTTGAGCGTGACACTGTCGGACGAAGAAGACGCGCCTAAGCCAGACTATTTGGGATACATTTACGGGCCCATGAGCTCAGTTGATGTGCCAGAACACGCTCCGCCAATGTTTGCCGCACTGGCGGCAGATGATGGTCTTTTCGCGGGACAAGGCTTTGGCATTGTCGAAGCCTGGCAGACTGCAGGCGCGTCAGTTGAATTGCACTATTATCAGTCCGGTGGTCACGGCTTTGGAAGTTACAAGCGCGGTGTCCCAGCGGACGATTGGTTCGACCAATTTAAGGGCTGGCTGGAGGCGCAAGAATTACTCGCGCCCCCAGCCGAAGAATAGCTTATTCGTCTGCCTCGAAGACCTCTTCGAGGAATTCGGCCTGAGCACGATAATAGAACAAGCGGTTCGATAGTTTCCGCCAGCCATGGCCTTCATCTTCGATGCGAATGTAAGGCGCCTCAATGCCATTGGCGCGGAGCGTCTTCACCATCACTTCGGTCTCATAAATGTCGATCCGCGGGTCTTGGACCCCGTGTGAAAAGAGGACGGGAACTTTAATCTGATCCGCAAGTCGGATCGGAGAGTTCTCTGTATAATAGTCGATCCACTTCTGTTCACGGATGTCACCATATTCGATCCGGTCGGAGGCCTGAAGCGCCGGCGACGCGATCTGCAGCGCGGTGACCCAGTCAGCTACCCCAAACAGGCTCACACCTGCTGCAAATGTGTCTGGGTAAAGCGCCAGAACGGCATTCACCATATAGCCGCCATAAGAGCCACCTGCAACGGCGGCGCGGTCCATATCAACGCGCCCATCGGCGCGGAGATAGGTCGCCATATCGATCAGGTCGCGGACACTATCGCGTCGGTTTTCTTGATCATCCAATGTAACATAGGTCCGACCAAAACCGGTTGACCCTCGCACATTTGGCTCAAACACCGCGATGCCGCGATCAACGTGGTATTGTACGATCGGGTCAAACGACGCCACGGACTGCGCAGTTGGACCGCCATGGACGATAAACAGAACCGGCGGCAACTCACCATTCGGGCGAGAGCTTTCGTCTGGAAGATAAAGCAAGCCTTGCAGATCGACACCATCCTGTGCCGGGATTGTCACGCTTTCGGGGCGCACAAGCCGGCCGAGGTTCAAGCCAGCATGGGTCGAGCTGAAGGTCGGGCTCACCGAATTCCGTGTCATATCCCAGACTTTGATATCGCCAGGCGTGTTCCAGCCATTGATCCCGATCGCCATCCGATCCGTACCAGGCGCGCAGCTGACGCTGTAAACGCCCTCAGCCAAACGCGGTGCCTCCACCGCTTCCCCGGTGGCCAAGTCGCGTACATGTAGTGTGTGAAACCCATCAACATTTTCTGCAAACGCCAAACGCTGACTATCAGCGCCGCACAGCTCGACTTGGGTTGCATCTCGGCCAGGCGCAGCGACAACGCGCATCTCAGCGCTTGCCAGATCATAGACGTGAACGGCGGCAAACTCGCGGCCAACATTGCTGGCAAAATAAAATCCGGTTCCGTCCGCTCGCCAGGCGAATCCGCCATCACTATGATTGGCTCGCGGGCTGGGCGCGGAGATGGTTGTCATCTCTTTGGTGTCGACGTCCAGGAGATAGAGGTTATCGGAATCTTCGCCAACCGCCTCGGTTATGATGAGAAACTTGCCATCCGGTGATAGCGCTCTGGCATAATACCCAAACGTTCCTTCGAACAGCATTTCGGTCTCGCCCGTCGTCAAGTCGGCTTTGTAAACGTCGAAATCGAGCCCGTTCCGTTCCGTTGAAGAGTAGACCGCATCTGACCCGCTGGCCGCAATGTCACCAAAGGAACGAAACCCGCCCTCCACCGCTGGGAGCAGCAGACGCTCAGACGCGCCGTCCGCGGAGACATAAAAATAGGACTCTTGCTCGTTGCCATCATTGTCCGCACCATAGATCAGTCCTGACCCGTCTGGCATCCAGCGGAAGAACGTCACGCCATTACCGAAGGTGAGCTGCTGCGGCGCGCCGCCAGTCGCACGTGACACCCAGAGCTGTGGAACGCCCGTAACGCTATACCGGAACGCCACATGTTCGCCGCCCGGCGACAAACGCGCGCTCGAGGCGCCGCGTGCCAGCAAGTATCTTGCAATGTCCGCCGGATCGCTGCCCGCCGTGCCGACATTCACTTTGCCAGGCTCAGACGAGATCGCCTTGAGGCTATAATCCGGTCCGCCAATGGTCTCCTCGGCCTCCATGTCTATTTCAGGCGGCTCCGGCTTGGTTTCAGATTGCGCGGTCACGCAAGCCGCCAAAAACGAAATCATGGCGATCAATGAGAAGGTTGGTCGAACCATAATGGGTCTCCTTAAAGAGGCAGTGCGCTTTATTGCGCCACGCGTGCTGGGGCGAGGACGACTGCGTTTGCAAGCAAGAGATTGAGGCCATTTAGATAAGCCCGTGTGGTTGGGCTTTGCGTGAACCCGATTACGAGACCATCCCCTTGCGGCTCAGCCATCACAAACGGCTTGAACGCGAGCTGCGCGCGGTTTTCTTCCCAGAGATAGCCGCTCTTCAACAATGTCTCAGCGTCGGCAAAGCGGAACACATTGGTTCCATCGCTCGCATTCAGCGGGCGGTAAATCTCTCGCCCGGTGACCAGCGCGGTTGCTTCACTATAGCCAGAGGCCAGCCAGTGATCTGTATTTGCAATCGCGCGCACCAGCACGCCAGGAATATCTTCAGGCCGCGAGTCTAGGTCACGCACGTGATCTTGATACTCCGTCTCAGACGCGAAATTGATGCCAGGCGCACTGCCCTCATCGCCTGTATCAACAGTCTCGCCGTCCGCCGTGGCGCGCTCCAGGCTCGTCGAAAGCAAACCGACCTCTTCTGCAGCGAGCTCACTCATGGCCGTGGAAAACGCCACCAGAACACCACCTTCGCGAACGAATTTCTGTAAAGGCTCAGCATTGCCCATTTGCGCGACGAGACCGCCATACGTGTCTGGCAAGACTACAACGTCATACAAGGACAGATCAGCACGGCTAAGGGTCGAGACGAAAATCGGCGCGACCGGAATGCCGAGCTCCTGTTCCAATACAAAGCGCGTATTGCCAGCGGAGGTTGGCGCAGTGCCTTCCCCCCATGCCAAGGCTACTTTTGGCATCCGCATTGCGGCAAAAGACGAGCTCCCAAAATTCGGGCCATCCTCGACCCAACTCGTCGCCATTGGGACGGTCTCGGCGCCAATCTCTTGGGCCAGACGAGTCAACTCTGAGTTCAGATTTGCCTCATTGTCAGCGGTTGCAAATACAACACTTCCGGATGGGAAGACGCGGCCGTTCTGCGTGAACGCTTTGTCGGTCGTTTTGCCTTTTAGGCCGGCTTTCAAGGCCGCCACAACCAACCGCGCTTGCCCGCCATCCGTCCACGGCACGACCTGTCCAAACTGACCCGAGCCAGTTGTGAAAGCCGGGATTGGATCATTGGCGCCGACACGCGCCGCCTCGCTTAGATCGACCCTTCGACAGGCGTCTATTTTGACGCCATCCATTAACGGCATCGACCAGGCGGTGACATCATACAGCTCATGATTGAGCCCGCGGTCGCGGCGGCTTTCTTGTTCAGCGATATAGTCCGGCGCTAACGGCGTTGAGGGGCTGAGCAATGTATTGATCAAGCGGCCCTGTGGCTGTGCCCGATCAACGATGAGCGCGCCATCGGCATAAGAATTTCGACACTGAGTGCTACCAGCAGGAACGCGTTGAACCTCGACGCCCTGCAAGGCCAAGCGCCGTGCGAGCGATTCAGCCTCGTAGCGCGCCTCGGAAAGATCAAACACGGTGTAGCGGTCTTCTGCGCCTGCCCCCTCTTCAATCGCCGAACGCCTGAACGCAGCATAATCGATTAGGTACGACGCTTTATCCCGCGCCACCGTTTCTAAACTCGCCATAGAGGACAGGACATTGTTTCGAACACCCTCATCATAGGTCAGCAGTGTCCCATCACGGCGCCCAAAAATCAGCCCGCGCGGCGAGCCTTGTTCAAACGTCATCGCGATCGCGCCGTTCAAAGTCGGCCACATGTCGCCATAGCCCGGATAGAAAGCGTCAAACACTTCGCGGGTAAAGTAGGCCGCGCCGAAACGATCGAACCAACGCGCCATGTTCTGCCCAAGTTGGAATTGGCGCGAGACCTGAGTGCTCGTAATATTTGGATTGAACGGTCGCGCGGCTGGCGGGAAATAGTAAGTTTCGTCGCCGCCCATTTCATGACTGTCGACAAACACAACAGGATGCCAATCGAGAAGCACCTCGACTTTGCCCTGCGTCTCTGGCTGCGTCAGTGCAAACCAGTCGCGGTTCATGTCGAACACATAGTGATTGAAACGACCCCTTGGCCAAAGCTCATCATGCTCGGCCGTGTAGCGATCGGCCATTGGCTCCATGCCGAGCGCCGAAATGAAACCATGGATAAACCGCTCGCGGCCGTCCGGATTCTGATTGGCGTCGATGACCACTATCGTATTGTCGAGGATTGTATCCACGAGCTCATTGTTTTGCGCCGCGATCAGATGATAGGCGATGAAGATCGCACTATCGGACGGTGTGACTTCATTACCGTGAACACCGTAGCCAAGCCAAACGACCGCGGGCGTCTCGACCAGGGCGCTGTCGGAAAGTGTTTCCCCCTCGCCGAGCGTAGCAAGATTAGCTTTGATCACCTCTAGACGCGCCATGTTTTCGGGCGATGAGATAATCGCATATGTGAGGTCTCGCCCTTGCCAGGACTCGGCGTAGGAGAGGACCTGCATCCGATCTGGAGCGTGCTCTGCAAGCGCTCGAAGGAAAACGTTCAAATCCGACGACGTCGTAATCGCGTCGCCATGATCATGCCCCACTGTTTCAATCAGGGTCGGGACATCTGGATCATAGTCGGCCTCAGGATAGGCTTGCGTATGTCCAACAAAAGTTAGGGCTATGGCGGACGTAACAGCCGCCAGAAATCTCATCACCACTTGAAAACTCCCATCTTCTATAGGTTAGGCTGCAAGCCTATTCTTTGTTTGAATTGGGAGGCTGCTACGGTTTTGAGAGCCCCCTCGCCTCATACTATTCGAGGGCTTTTGCGACCCCCTCACGTCGTGGGTCGGCCCCGCCAAGCAATCCATCCTCGGTCACGAGAATGACATGCAGGCCGCTATTCTCACCGCGGCGCTCTTCAACATTATAGCCTGCAGCTTTCAGCTCATCGGCAACTTCTTGGCCGCCTTCCCGGTCAACCTCGACGCCGACCGTCTCGCCGCGCGCGATGATATTCGGCAGCGCTACCGCCTCTTGCGGCGTGTGATCCCATGCCAAGACGCCAATGATCGACTTTGCGGTATAAGCAACGATCGAATTCCCGCCTGGCGATCCTGTTACCATTCTGACTCCGCCATCTTGATCAAAGATGATGGTTGGCGACATTGAGCTGCGCGGTCGTTTTTTCGGGCCTGGCGCGTTCGCCACCGGTAAGTTTGACTTGCGCGGCTCTCTTGCAAAATCGGTGAGCTCATTATTCAGCAGGAAGCCGTGGACCATACGTGAATTCCCAAACGCAGCCTCAACCGTCGCGGTCATTGCGACCGCATTGCCGTCAGCATCGATGATTGACAAATGGGTCGTGCCTGGCGCGTCTTCGGTTGGGTCTTGTCCCCACATGCCGACCATAGGGTTGCCGCCAAGGGCAACGCCCGGATCACCCGGCGTTGGCTTTGCGCCCGGCTCGAACACTTCTGTTGCCCGAACATCGAGATAGGCTGGATTGATCAGATCTGCGGTTGGCACCTGGACGAAGTCAGCATCGCCCACATAGTGATCACGGTCTGCATAGGCGAGGCGCTGTGCATCCACGAACGCGCGCAGGAATTGCTCGGGTTCAGTCGCGCCTTCCGGCAAGAGCCGGTCATAGAGGCCTGCAATGGCGTTTTGGGTGATCCCGCCTGAACTTGGCGGCGGCGCTGAACAAATCTTATAGTCTCGCCAATTGCCGCAGACCGGTGGGCGAACAACCACTTCATACGACTCGATGTCTTCCACACTCAAAGCGCCTGGGCGCGGCTCTTCAGCAAGAGCCGCTACAATCGATTCCGGAATCTCTCCGGTATAGAACGCGTCGGTGCCCTCGATCGCAACACGGCGAAGGGTTTCAGCATAGTCCGGATTGTCCCGGACAAAGCCTTCGGCAAGTGGCTCGCCGTCCGGATAGAAATACGCCGCGCTGGCCGGGTGATCATCGATACGGGTAAACTGACGGAGCCGCTCATTTGCCAGAACGCCAGCGAGGCGCGGACTGACTTCAAACCCAGTCTCGGCGAGTGAGATCGCCGCACTAAAATTGCTCGCCCAATCCACTCGGCCGTACGCATCATGCGCGCTTTTATACAGTGCGATAGCGCCTGGCACTCCTGCCGATTTTCCCGATTGCCAAGCGTCGAGGAAACCAAGCACCTCACCATCTTCAATAAACAGGTTTTCGTCAGCAGCAGACGGAGCGGTTTCGCGGCCATCAAACACAGTTGTCTCGTCACTTGCGCGATCATAGACGACCATAAACGCACCGCCACCAATGCCGGACGACTGCGGTTCCACCAGACCTAAGACCGTATGCACAGCGATCGCGGCGTCGACGGCATGCCCGCCATTGCGCAGCACTTCGAGGCCAGCTTCAACCGCGCGCGGGTCAGCCGCTGCGACCATGGCGCCTTTGGTCCAGGCATCCGACACCTCCTCAACCGGCGGCACCGGAGGGGCTTCAATTTCGGAAACCTCATCCTGAGGCTGGCATGCTGCCAGAAGAAGGGCCGATGTTCCGGCGAGTAAGGTGGATTTGACTGACATTCTATAACGCTCCGACTTGGCGAATTCTTTTCCTCACCGTAGAGCGGTTACCAATTGCAGGAAAGACTTTTCAATGTCCCAGCCAGGCAAAAACAATCTGATCACGGATATTGCTGGAATTCGCATCGGCAATGCGCATGATGCCGCCGCCAAAACAGGCACGTCGGTCATTCTGTGCGAGGCACCAAGCGTTGGTGCTGTCGCAGTGGCGGGCGGCGGGCCTGGTACGCGCGAAACGGATCTGCTGCTAGCCGACAAACTCGTCGATCATGTTGATGCCGTGGTCCTATCCGGCGGCAGCGCGTATGGCTTGGCAGCAGGAGACGGGGTCGCTGCGGCGCTTGGCGCACGCGGGCGCGGCTTTGGCCTGGTGGATCGCCCTGGTGTTCCGAAGACACCTATTGTTCCAGCCGCTATTCTTTATGATCTCGCCAATGGCGGCGATAAGAGCTGGGGCGACACGCCGCCTTATCAGCTACTCGGCCGCAAGGCTTTCGAGGACGCATCAACCGGTGCTTTTCGGCTCGGCCAAACTGGCGCTGGGTTCGGGGCTCAAGCGGGACAGTGTCGCGGCGGCTTAGGTTCGGCCTCAATCGTAACAGATGACGGCATGAGCGTTGGCGCACTCACCGCTGTGAACTGTTTTGGCTCGGTCTTTATGCCAGGGACCAGCACCTATTGGGCTTGGCCCTACGAGATTGGCGGAGAGTTCGGCGGCGCGCGTCCGCCGTCCGGGTATCGCGCCGATGCCGAAGATTGGGGCCCTGCCAAACAAAACCCGCAACTTGGCGAGAACACGACCATCGCATGTATCGCCACCGATGTGACGCTGACATCAGGCCAAGCTCACCGCATCGCCCAGATGGCCCTTGCTGGATTTGCCCGCGCCATTCGCCCGGTTTTCGCCCCCTTCGATGGTGATGTCGTCTTTGTCGTATCGACCGCGCAGACGCCGCTTCCTGGCCCAGAGGCCTTGAGTCTAGCACGTCTTGGCGAGCTTGCAGCCAACACGCTTGCAAGGGCGATTGCGCGCGGTGTTCACGAAGCACAGTAATTTCCTGATATCAGGTGTTGCTTTCGCTCAGGGCCGAGAGTATGTGTCCCGCTTCCGCGCTTCGGTAGCTCAGTTGGATAGAGTACTTGGCTACGAACCAAGGGGTCGGGGGTTCGAATCCTCCCCGAAGCGCCACTTTTCTTCTCGTCTCTGATCAAATAATCGCCACAGGCTGCCGCGAACGGTGTCTGTCACCTATGCCGAAGTGTCGTTTGCGACATTGTTCCAGCCAAAGCGTTGCCAAACCAGAAGCGCGCCCTATTCCTGTCCTTAACAATAATTCTTGTTGAGATTGGGAGCTCATCATGATTTTCAAACGCCTTCTAGCCGCAACAGCGGCGGCCATTTTTGCGACCGGAGCAACCTCAGCAGAATCCGGCACGGTGCTGACAGGCGCGGATATTATCGACGTTGTCGACGGCAAAAAGGTCCGCGGACATGTGGTCGCCGTTCAAGATGGAAAGATTGCCTATGTTGGGCCAGAGCGCCGCCTTCCAGAAGGCGACTGGACAGAGATCGACCTCGCAGGCGCAACACTCATGCCGGGTCTGTCCGATAGTCATGTGCACCTGACCTCCGGCGCCAATGTGCATGGCTTTCGCCGCCTAACGCGGTCAACCTCTCGGGCTGCGATCAGCGGTGTGGTAAACGCGGAGACAACGCTGCTCGCGGGATTCACCACCGTGCGGAATCTCGGCGCGCCTGGTTTCACCGATATCGATCTGATGAAAGCGATTGATGAGGGTGAGATTATCGGCCCGCGCATCATCGGCGCAGGACAATCAATCGGCATCACCGGCGGACATTGCGGCGACGCGACCCTGTTGCCCTATGAAGCGCAACGCAAAACGGGCGGCCGCGCGGACGGTCCTTGGGAAGTTCGCCAGAAAGTGCGCGAGAACAAAAAGTATGGCGCGCGCGTCATCAAATTCTGCGGCACGGGCGGTGTCCTCTCGCCCAACACATCTATCAATGCGCAGCAATATTCGCTCGAAGAGATGAAAGCGATTGTGGATGAAGCGAGACTGCTGGATCTAAAAGTGGCGGTTCACGCCCATGGCCCACGCGGCATACAATCTGCCCTCGAAGCCGGCGTCGATTCTGTCGAACATGCCAGCATGATCACCGATGACGGCATCGCGCTCGCCATTGAGCAAGGCACGTATCTGTCCATGGATATCTATGTCTCAGATTACATCCTGTCAGAGGGCGAAGCGGCGGGCATTCTTGAAGAATCTCTCGCGAAAGAACGCATGGTCGGGCGGCTACAACGCGAACGTTTCCAAGCCGCTGTCGAAGCCGGTGTAAATATGGCCTTTGGCAGCGACGCTGGCGTTTATCCTCACGGCACTAATGCGCGGCAGTTCCCGAAAATGGTTGAATGGGGCATGTCGCCCATGCAGGCGATTCAGACCGCCACGCTGAGCAATGCGACCTTGTTTGGGCTGGAAGACGAGATTGGCTCGATCACCGTCGGCAAAGCAGCTGACCTGATCGCTGTCGAAGGTGATCCGCTAGCGGATATCAAAGAGCTGCAAGATGTTGATTTCGTGATGAAAGCCGGAACGATCTATCTGGATGAGATCAGTCAGTAAGCTCGGAGGCATCCATCAATCCTGCCTCAACCAAAACCTCTAAAGCGGCGTCCAACCCTGGACGATAGCGTTTCCATCGGGCTAGCGAGCTAGTGTACAAAGGTTGCCGCACTTGCGCAGAACTCGCCGTCGCAACCGGCGCTTGATTGGTGTGAAAATCGATGCAGGCTTGCTCGAACGGTAGTCCGCAAAAATCAAGCAGGCGCCGGGTCTCGGTATCAATGTCGGCCACAACTGACTCGTACTGGACTGTGGTAAATCGTGTGCTCGGCAAATCTGCTGTGAACTGCTCCACCATGCGCCTGAACATCACATAGTACCGCCCCGTCGTTTCGAGATCGTAAGCATAATTGTAATAGGAATAGGACGTCGCAAAGAGCTGGCGATAATTACTCAGCACCGTATCGGCAGGATGGCGCAGCAAACAGATGACGCGGGCGTTGGGGATCGCCTTCATAATCAGCGGCGCATAGACAACGTTCAGCGGCATCTTATCCGTAAAGACAGGGGTTGTGATCCCGACCGTCTCCCGCACGCGGCGGACATAGTCCTGGCCAAGCGTCTCAAGTGGGGCTGACTTTGCTGCGGCAAGCGTTTCACCATCTAGAACAAACGGACCGGGACTTTTGACTTGCCGCTTCAAAAGCAGTCCGAAATCTGTCAGCTCACCGGCAGGAGAGACCTGACTGTGGCTGGAAAGAATTCGATCTACCAAAGTGGTGCCGGTGCGCGGCATGCCGACAATGAAGATCGGCCCGGGCTGGGAAGGCGACGCGATCTGGAGGTCCGATGCCAAGGTCGTGGCCTGCTCAAAGATCCGCTGATCAAAGTCGGGGTCATAGTTCAGCTCTTGGCGCTTCAACTCTTTAGCGCGCTCAAGCCATGTCAGAGCATTCTTGCCGTCCTGAAGGTCTTCATAAGCTTTCGCGATCGCGTGCCCGATATTTAGGCGCGCATTCGCGTCCTGCGCAAACCTTGGAAACAAATCCTCTAGCTCAGAAATATCATTCTGATCAGCGGTCTGTTTGGTGATCGTGACTATGGCCGCGCGCGCACGGGCGTCATCTGGGTTGATTGCAATCACACGCTGATAAGCCTCGCGCGCCTCGTTCATACGCCCCAAAAACTGCAGCGCTGCGCCGTAATTGTATAAGTATTCGGAATGGTCCGGCGCGTCAGCGACGGCTTTCTCATAAAATGCGATCGCGTCGTCGTGCCGACCGGCGCGTGACAGAACAACGCCGAGCGTGTCGAGAGTGAACGGCGTGAGATCGGCTTGTTCGGAGGCGACTTGAACCGCGTCGAGCGCCGCTTCGCGCTGATTCAAGGCAATTAGGCTGCGTGCTTTTTGGGCATAAGAAGGCGCGTGGTCAGGCGCGAATGCGAGCGCGCGATCAAACAGCTCCACCGCTTTCGAGTGGTTCGCATGATCCGCTGTCAGGATACCGAGCAGATAATAGGCGAAAGCGTTGCGCGGTTCCCGCTGCAGCACAGTGAGACACCGCGAATGCGCCTCGCGATAGGCTTTTTGCGCCAATAGCGTTTGCGCTTCGTCTAAGAGCTCAGAAACCGACATGCCCCCTTCATATCCCGGACACGAAGGCTGGAAACTAGCCGAGTGCTGAAAATTGAGGCAAAAATGCATCAATCCTGAAGAAAAAACGTCTGTATGCCCTCAGAACTGCCACGCGCGCTTTGCGATCTAGCCAAGCTGCGCAATTTGGGGGTTGGAGAGAGAAATCGAGATATTGCGATAGCCTATTGGAGGACAATATGAGTCAAAAAAATCGCTTCTTAGTTTCCGGGAGCATGCTTGCACTGGCATCATCCGGACTCTTATACGCTGCGCCTGCCCTCGCCCAAGAGGATGGTGAGCAAGAGGAATTACGCGCTGAAACCGTGATCGTAACAGCGACCCGTCGCGCCGAAAGCGTACAAGACATCCCGCTAAACATCGCGGCTGTTGGCGAAGCTCAAATCGAAGAGCAAGGCTTCGAAGAGCTTGCAGATACGCTGGCTTACGTGCCGGGCATCAACGTCGTCGATCGTGGTGGCCGCCAAGGCAACCCGATCATCGTTCGCGGTTTGAACGCTGACCCGCTGGGATCCGGGGACGGCAACAATGATGGCGGCGGTACAGTCGCCACTTATGTTGGTGAGATTCCGGTGTTTGTAGACCTCAAGCTTAACGACCTTCAGCGCGTTGAGGTTCTGCTTGGGCCACAAGGCACGCTCTACGGTGCTGGAACTCTAGGCGGCGCCATTCGCTACATCCCAAACAAACCAGAGTTTGGCGGCGATCTGTTCAAAGTCCGTTCTGAGATTTCACAATACTCAGAGGCCAACGATTTGAGCTACGAGGTTGGTGCGACGTTCAACAAAGCGTTCTCTGACACCTTCGCGATCCGCGGCTCTTTGGACTTTGAAGACGATAGCGGCTTTATCGATCAGCCCTACATCGTTCAGCAAATCGGTGTTTCTGAACCAGACCCGGACTTCTCGGACCCGGCAGCACGAGCTGCAAACTTTAATCCACAAGAAGACGTCAACAGCGAAGAAAACCTATCTGGCCGGATCGCAGCACGTTGGGCTCCGACCGATTGGCTCGATGGCACGCTGACATATTACTACCAGAACGTAGACATTGGCGGTCGCCAGTTCTCAAGCCGTCGTAGCGGCGTTCCAGCGGGTGACTTCGAATCTGCTCTCCGCGTTGCAGAGCCGAACGAGATCACAAACGATCTCCTCGCACTCGAAGTGACTGCAGACCTTGGCTTTGCAGAACTTACATCAGCAACCGGTTTCAGCACGTTCGAAGACAATGGACAGCGCGATCAGACTGATCTGCTTATCTCGCTAGACTATGGTTATGAATCGTTCCCGACCTTCACCGCGTTCACAAACGAACAAGGCGAAGAAGAGCGCATCAACCAGGAAGTTCGCTTAGTGTCGACGACTGATGGTCCGTTCAACTGGATTGTTGGCGCGTTCTATAACAAACTGGAAACAACTGGTTTCTCTGCCGAGTTCACACCAGGTTACGCTGAGTTTGCTGGCTTCGATCGTCCAGACAATCTGGAATACTTCTCTCAGAGCTATACCGACCTCGAAGAAACAGCTTTCTTCGGCGAAATCGGTTATGACATCACTGACAAGTTAACCGTCACGATCGGCGCTCGATACTATGACTATGAGCTCGAAACATTCAGCCAAGTCGACTTCCCATTGTTCGACCCAGACTTTGTCGCCAACACGGTTAGTCAAATTGAGTCGGACCTAAGAGCAGATTATGCGGAAGGCCTCGCAAATGCCGCCCCTGGTACACCAATCGAAGAGATTGCCGGCCCAGACGGCACGGAGCGTACCGGACAATCTGATAGTGGATCGCTATTCAAGTTGAATGTCGCTTACGATGTGACCGACGATTTTCTGGTCTATGGTACAGTCTCTGAAGGATACCGTATCGGTGACTCAAACGGTCTCGGCCCATGCCCAGCCTTTGACCCGGATGCTGGTCAGGGCTCTTGTGCGCTCGCACCCGGACAGCAATTCGGCCCTAATCCTGATGACATCGCTCTCTTTGACGAGCGTCAGTTCTTCCCGGACCAAACAACCAATTACGAGCTCGGTTTCAAATCGACCCTCGCTGACGGTGATTTGACCCTGAATGGTGCCGCCTACTTTATTGAGTGGACTGATCCACAAGTCTCATCTGCGACGGTTAATGCTTCTATTCCGATTACCATCAACGCTTCAGGCGCGGAATCTGTTGGTCTGGAAGCCTCAGCAGATTGGCGCGTGAATGACCAATTCCGCATCCGAGGCAGCTTCAGCCATACCCAAACTGAGCTGACAGAAGATGTGCCGTCTCTCGTGCGGACAATCATCACACCGGGCTTCGATTCAGCATTTGAAGACGGTTTAGCTGGCGACCGCCTACCTGGTTCGCCTGAAAACCAGTTCTCGGCCTTCGCAACCTATGATTATGGTGCGTTCTACGAAGGCGATTTGGCCTTTAACTTCGGCTATGCTTGGCAGGGTGATATCCTCTCGCGGACTGGCGGTCGTGGAAATTCCGTGACGCTCGACTCCTTCGGAATTGCTAACGCGTCTGCCGTTTACGAGGCAGAAACGTGGACAGCGACACTCTTCGTCAACAACCTGTTTGATGAATACGCTGAGACCGGCATCCGTGGGACAGCCTTGTCTAACCAAGCGCCGCTCGGCGCCAACGTCCGGACACATGGTGCCTTCGTTGCACCGCCGCGTGCGATTGGTGTTCGCTTCTCTTGGGACATCTTTGACGGCACATAGAGCCAGTCCCAAACGACAAAATAGAAAGGCCGGATCGTCTGATCCGGCCTTTTTTTGATCTGGGTTTTATAGCCTAGAGCAAAGCCCTATTCAGGCATTTCGATCCGGCGATAGACCAAGTCCGCATAGTCATTCACGAGGGCTTCGGATGCCGCACCTGGTTTGAATGTATGCTCACCAATCTCCGCGACCGGCGTAATCTCAGCGGCAGACCCTGTGATGAAACACTCATCAAAAGTCGAGAGCTCGTCTGGCATGATAACACGCTCCACCACTTCAATCTGACGGGCTTTGGCCAGCTTAATCGCGGTTTGGCGCGTTATCCCGTTAAGAAAACAGTCTGGCGTCGGCGTGTGTAGAGCACCGTCGCGCATAAAGAAAATGTTGGCGCCTGTCGCTTCGGCCACCTGGCCGCGATAGTCGAGCATCAGCGCGTCGGCATAGCCTTCATTCTCTGCCGCATGCTTGGACAGCGTACAGATCATATAGAGGCCCGCTGCCTTCGCATGGCATGGCGCGGTCAGAGGGTCCGGGCGGCGATACATGGCATGCGTCATGCGAATGCCCTTCATCTTATCGGCGAAATAATCGCCCCAAGCCCAAACAGCGACCGCGAGGTGAATCGAATTGCTCTGTGCCGAAACGCCCATCATCTCACTGCCGCGCCAAGCAAAGGCGCGAACATAAGCGTTTTCGAGCCCAGACTTTGCTAGCGTCTCAGCTTTGATCTGTTCCAACTCGTCAACACTGACGGGCAGATCAAATCCCATTATCTTGGCTGAGTTCGCCAAACGCTTAGAATGGCGCCGCGACGCATAGATGACGCCGCCATAAGCCCGCTCGCCCTCGAACACACAGGAAGCATAGTGCATAGCATGCGTCAGCACGTGGACTTTCGTGTCGCGCCACGGGACGAACTGTCCGTCCATCCAGATATAGCCGTCACGATCATCATAGGCTTGGTCTGCCATTCTCTTTTCCTGTCTTGCACTTTTACCCAATTCACGGGCATTCTCAGATCACTATGGTGGATGTCAACCAAATACGCGCGAATGCTCCGGGTTTCGACCCCCGACTCTTCTTAAGAGACGAAGAGCTGGATTACGGAATTGCATTACTCCTCGCTGGCGAGCGCGCCTTGATGAAAGCGGCGGGCGAGATTGCCCGCGACTTTTCGCTTCCCGCTTTAGCGGCACGCGTGTTGATCACTGTGCGCTTTCAACCGGGGCAGACGGTGAATACTTTGCGCGATCAGCTCGATGCCACAACGCCGACTTTTGCGCGTATTATTGCGGATCTTGAGAAACGAGGCTTGATCGAGCGACGGCAGAGTGCGCAAGGCGACCGGCGCACACGGCAATTATTCTTAAGCCTAGAAGGCAAACGGGTCACCGACCCCGCTACAATCGCAATGCGAGACCGGTTGCGCCAGGCGTACCGCGCGGCTGGGTCTGGTGCAGTTGGCGGCGCCCGTACCGTGTTGGAGGCCCTGTCATGAGCAGCGAAACACACCTTCTCGTGGTCGATGATGATGACCGGATCCGAGAACTGTTAAAGCAATATTTGTCCAGGCATGGTCACTCTGTTACCACAGCGCCCGATGCAGCGGCGGCGCGCAAACTGTTTCAAACCTTCAGTTTTGATCTGGCGATTTTTGACATCATGATGCCAGGCGAAGATGGGCTCAGCCTGCTCAAGGCGTTGCGCGATGAAGGTAATGAAACGCCAGTTTTACTGCTGACGGCGCGCGGACAAGCGAGCGACCGGATTGAGGGCCTCCGCCTTGGCGCCGACGATTACCTGCCCAAACCTTTTGAACCGGAAGAGCTGGCGCTGCGAACGTCGGCCATTTTGAAACGTAGTCATGTGCCGCCACCGCCAACCGAGATCGAAATGTCGGGACTGGTGTTTGAACCTGCGAAGGGGCTACTGACCGGCCCCAGTGGAAACATTCGGCTCACTGATAGTGAACACCAGCTGCTCTCTATCCTATCAAAGAACCCAGGAGAGCCAGTTTCGAGAGAAGCACTGGCCGCGCAAACGTCAAATGGCACGGAGCGTAGCATCGATGTCCAAGTCACCCGCTTGCGGAAGAAAATAGAACCTGACCCGAGGAACCCTATTCACATCCAAACTGTACGCGGTATCGGTTATCGGCTTATGCCAGACTAAGAACTCGCATAAAGTTAGGGGAATAGAATGCGCATCATCATGATTGCATGTCTCGGTTTGGCTACGGGGTGTGCAACTCTGGAGACAGAGCCAAGAGCAGCTCAACCCAACTGCCTTGAACGCGCAGAATTATCCCCACTGAATACCAGTACTGCTGAAGAAAGAGACGCGAAAGCGGAGATTGACCGCGAAACAAAAACCAGGATGGGATTCGCTATAGAGGGCGCGGACCAGCCTGAAAGCCATAAGCTTCCTAGTGTTTTACGTCCACCTATTCCAACCTTTTCAACTTGCGCAGCCACTCGCGGTATTGAAGGCGAGTGCCAAGTCTTCTTCGACGTTGATGCAAGCGGGAAACCTATCAATGTTGTCCCTGTATGCTCAAATGCCGTATTCAATCGAGAAGCGGCGAGAGCCGTTTCAAGAGCAGAGTTCTCGCCAGCAACCATTGATGGCACGCCCGTAAAGTATCCTGGCGTCATCTATCCTATGAGTTTTCACTTAAACCAATAAAAAGGAGCCTAACATGTTAAAAGTTCACCATCTCCGCGTGGGACGCTCTGTCTTCACTGTGTGGCTACTCGAAGAGCTCGGCGCGCCTTATGAGCTCGAAATCTATGTTCGCAATGAGATGGGCCGTGCCCCGCCGGAGCTGAAAAACGCGCATCCGCTCGGCAAATCACCGGTGATTGAAGATGATGGATTCATACTAGCCGAGTCCGGCGCGATTGCACTTTATTTGCTGGATAAATTCGATCCGGACAATAAGCTTGGACCAGATGCGGACCCGAAAGCCAAAGGCGAATGGAACCAGTGGCTGATGTATTCTGAGGCGTCTGCCTTTGCACCACTGCTGATGAAGCTGTTGCTCAGCAGAATGGAAGACAAGCCGCCAGTCTTCGACATGTTCGCGTCCGGCGAAGTCGCGCTGCAACTTGGCTATCTGGAGGCGCGCCTATCGGATCGAGAATTCGTGATGGGCGATCGTTTCACAGCGCCGGACATTGGCACCACTTATATTGCGCAAATGGCAGAGCGGCTTGGCGAGATCGGGCCCTACCCTAATCTCTCGGCTTATCTCGCTCGAAACACCGCAAGACCCGCATTCCAGCGGGCCTTGGAAAAGACGGGCGGCTAACCCGAGATCTGGTTTATCTCGTCTTTGAGATAAAGCTTTTCGCGGCGCAGTCTCTGTAGTTCGATTGAGCACGGATTAGGACGATTGAGTTCCAGATCCAATTGCGAATCAAGCTGCAGGTGACGGCGTTGCAGCGCTTTAATCCGAGCCAGCGGTTTGGCGCGTATCACTTGCCCGCCTTCATTCTCCCAACGATCAATCTCTGGCATCGCTCGGCTCTAACTTTTACCGCGCTTGATCCGGCGACGACGCCATCCCCGTCGAGACTCCATTTTAGGAGTCGGCTCTGGTGTCACAAATGCGTCCGCATCTTCGATTGCATTTACGGCAAGTTCAGCGGGCACAAATGTAGCGTTGAATTCGCTTGCTTGGGAGGTCACATTTGATTGTGTACGAAACATAATCGCATCCTTTTTTGTTTTATGCCCTCGAAATGGTTGACGTTTCAGATAATTCAAATCTAAAGAAACTTCCTTTTCGATAGATCAAGGCTACCAATAATGCGTCCTACGCTTAGACAGCTTCAGTACATTGTCGCGGTTTCTGAAACGGGGCGTTTTCACGAGGCTGCCAAGCGCCTGCACGTCAGTCAGCCGAGCCTTTCGGCGCAGATTGCGGATGTCGAACAGCAATTGGGCGTACAACTGTTCGAACGCGGGCGTAATGGCGCGCTAATGACCTCGCATGGCGAGGAGTTTGTGCGTAGAGCTCGCCTCATTTTGCGCGATGTCGAAGACTTGAAGGCCTCAATGAAGACCGGGGATGGAGCATTGGCCGGTCGAATCCGTCTCGGCGTTTTGCCATCTGTGGGCCCCTACCTCTTACCGGCGGTGGTTAAAGATCTGCACCGAACCTATCCGCAGCTTCGACTGATTGTAGAGGAGCATTGGACCGCCCACCTCAATACACAGCTGCTCGATGGTACCCTCGATTGCATCATCTCGACGCCAGAAGATCATAAAGACATGGCCAGCGAGCTTCTATTCGAAGAGCATCTTTGGATTTGCGCAGCGCCAGATGACGAACTCGCCGGGACGGGACCCGTCCAGCCGAAGGATCTCAGCGGCCGCGAAATCCTCAGCGTTGGTCAAAGCCAACGCCTCAGTGCGGCGGTTCGTGATCTTGCCGAGCGCGCCGGGGCGGAAGTCAGTACGGTGTTCACGGGCACGAGCTTGGATGCGATCCGCCACATGTCGGCGACAGGCGCCGGTATCGCGATCTTACCCGCCATCTATGCGCTCTCTGAAGCCAGCCGCGATGCAGATCTGGTTCTGCGTCCTCTGCAGGACAGCAAGGTCAAACGTCGCGTCGCTCTGATCTGGCGGCAGACGTCTCCGATGACCGAAAGCTTCAATTTGATGGCAAAAATCTTGCGCGAAGACGCGGAAATGATCTTAGCGGACGATCTCGACTGACGCCGGATCTACCCAAGCGGCATTGTTAAACCTATAGACGACACATGGATCATCGTACCAAGAAATTCCATCCAGGGTTGCTGTCTCGATCACTAATCGGCCTGTCTCGCCATACGCCGTTTGGGCGGGGCGGCATGAGGAAGATCATGGCAAAAAGTGTTCGCGCTTTGAACCCCGACAGACCGCTGGATGTGAGTCTTTATGGTGGGAAAGCTCGGCTTCACCACACCGGGAATAATTCCGAAGTGAAAGCCCTGCTCAGCCCGAAACGCTACGCCCGTGAAGAGTACGCGTTTTGTCGGAAGCATATGCCACGTGAAGACGGCGTGTTTCTGGATATTGGCGGAAACGCAGGCGTTTTTAGCTTATTCGTCGCGTCGCTCATGCGAGCTGGCACGCTGATTTGCGCAGAACCTCAACCCGCCATGTTCGAGCGCTTAAAAACAAATTTCGCACTCAATCCAGAGCTAACAGCTAGGCTGAGGGTTCAGCTTCAGCAAACTGCTGTCGGCGGCGACGCACCGGGTACGCTGACGATTTCAACACCAGCAAGCGCAGGACAAGCTTCGGCGCGTATCGAGGCGGGCGACCCGACGATTGAGGTGCCGGTCCTGCCAATGTTCGACCTGTTACAGCAATGCGGCGCCGAAAAGGTGAACCTGTTGAAAATCGATGTCGAGGGGTTTGAAGACGGCATTCTGTTTCCGTTCTTCGCAGCCGCCCCGAAAACCCTCCATCCGCAGGCAATTGTCATGGAAGCCTGTCATTCGCACCGCTGGGAGCGCGATTGCGAAGCGCTTTTGCTCGAACATGGCTACAAAATCGTCCATAAGGATCGCACCAACATGATGCTAGTCCTGGACACATAAGACGATGAGCGGATTTCGACTTCGAGACTATACTCCGCGCGGCCTCTATGCACGTTTGGCTGCTCTCGTCGCTGTCCCGGTCATTGCAATCTTCGCGATCTTCTCGCTCTACTACTATCAAGAGCATATTAGCGACGTGAACGAAAAACTCTCGCAATCCATCGCGCGAGAGGTCGGCCTTATCGTCGATATCTGTGCCGCGCCAGATCACAGCCAAGAACGCGAAACGTTAGTCGAAAACCAGCTTGGGCTGATGTTTGATTGTGCCTATCCTAATGGGGTGACCTATCCTGACACGGCCCGTCAGAGATTTGGTTATGGCAATGTACTGCGGGGCCAGCTGGGCTCGGTCACACGTCACCCCTTCGACGTCCGCACGGTTGAGAATGGGCGGGTCCTCGATTTTCGCAGTGAAACAGGCGATGGAACTGTGCGCGTCCTAATCGACCGAAAGCGCGCTTTAGCGGCTAACACCCATTTCACGATTGTCTGGGTTCTTGTGGGGGCGTTGCTGATGCTAGCGCTCGCCTTTGGCTTTCTGCGCAATCAAGTGCGCTCGATCTTGCGCCTCACCGAGGCCGCCAAGGCCTTTGGACGTGGCCGCGATATGCCTGGATTCAGACCTAGCGGCGCGACAGAGATCAGAGACGCAGCGAGAGCCGTCACCGATATGCGCGCGAGATTGATGGCATTTACCGATCAACGCACCGCTATGCTTGCCGGTGTGAGCCATGACCTACGCACCCCCCTGACGCGGCTCAAGCTACAGCTCGCCATGATGGAACAAACCGAAGAAATTACCGGCGCTCGGACGGATCTCGATGACATGTCCAAGATGCTGGATGAGTATTTGGCCTTTGCGAGTGGCGAAGAGGGCGAAAGCGCCGAAGACCTTCGCCTTGATCACATTACGCGAACCGTCGCGGAGCGGATCGATGGCGCTGATGTGGTTGAGGCCAATCAGATTTCGGTGACCGTCAGGCCGATGGCGCTGACACGTACGCTGACCAATCTGATGACGAACGGTGTCGGCTACGGCACGCGTTGCGAAGTCAGGCTGATCAAGGGCCCTCATATGGCCGAGATCCTGTTCGATGATGACGGCCCAGGCATTCCAGAAGATCAGCGCGAAGACGCGTTTCGCCCATTCCATCGTCTTGATGATGCGCGTTCGCAGAATGTCGCTGGCACGGGACTCGGCTTGACGCTCGCTCGAGACTTTGCCCGCGCACATGGCGGCGACATTCGTCTTGAGGATAGTCCTATGGGCGGATTACGCGTACGGCTACGACTGCCCTATTAGGCATCTTCCTCGTCAGCCGGCTCTGGTTTCGGCTTGCGACCCCGGTTCTTAATCCAGGCGGCGCGTTCTTCAATCTTGATAAGTTCAGCGTCCAAGGCGGCCATTGTCCGGCTTAAGTCTGCGCTTGTCTCTTGGCGCCAGGCACGCTCCGCTTGCGAAATTGCCCAGCCCAAAGCTGCGATTTGAATGCCGCGCGGCACTGAACTCGACCCATCAAGCCCGGCGCAGGCCAAGGCCCATTTAGCGGTCTGTGCACGCGCTTTGAGGCGAAGCGATAATCCATCGAGCGAGCGGTCGCGCCAGCGCAGATATGACATCGCGCCATCGCGAACGTCTTCCATCACCTCAAAGCGCAGCATGATGACATCGAAGAGGCGCGTGCGGGCGGATTCGTCTTCGTCAACCGGCTCATCGCTCATGCCCGCATCGAACAGTTTCTCAACCGTTGCGGAGAGGGCGTCCTTGTCGGCAACGCCGTGAAAGTCTTTCAGGGTCAGGTCTGCTTCGTCAGCGATTTGCGCGAGTGTGAGATCACCCCACTTCCCAGTCTCTGCAAGCTTTAACGCGGCTTTGACACCAGCTTTAATGATCTCATCTTGGGTCATTCGGTCTCCTTGGAGAGCGCAATGTCGCGCGCAATGGCCGCTCCAACGGCTCTCTCAAAGACAGATGGCATCGCCTCAGCTGACATCAAGACTTCAAGCGCGGCCTGCGTCACTCCGTTCGGAGAGGTGACATTCTTGCGCAGGGTCGCGGCGTCTTCTTTGGACCCTGCCATTAGCGCCCCTGCCCCTTCGACTGTTTTACGCGCCAGTCGCATGGAGAGCGCAGGGTCGAGCCCGTGCGCGGCGCCGGCAGCCGCCATGACTTCGGCCAGTAAAAAGCCATAAGCGGGTCCACATCCAGAAATCGCCGTCGCCGCCGGTAAAAGATCCTCACCGATCGGCCCTTCGACCTGACCGAGCGGTTCGAGAAGCGATTTGAGCTCTGCAATGGCGCCAGCGGAGGTGTCTGGCTTCGTACAGAGTATTGTCACGCCTTTGCCCACAAGTCCGGGCGTGTTCGGCATTGCGCGGGCGACGTCCGGCGTTCCGAGCTTCGTTTCGAGCGTATCCAGAGTCACTCCAGCCATAATCGAGAGCACTCGCGTTTCGGGGCCAACACGGGCGGCAATCTCGCTTGCCAATTGGCCAAACACTTGCGGTTTTACCGCTACGACCAGAACATCTGATGCTTCAGGATCTGGGTTGAGGCGAACACTCTTCTCATCTGCCCAGACCTGCACAATCTCGGCTGGGGACGGATCTACAATATCGATCTTCCCAGCAAGTCCAGCTTTCAGCCAACCACCAGCCAAAGCGGAGCCCATTCGGCCTGCGCCCACAAGAGTGATATGTGTGTCTGTCATGCTCGTCCTCGTCATTGACGGTCTGGACGAGGGGTTTAGCCGAGCCGTTTAAGCTTCGCCAGCAGTTTCGAACAGAGCTGCTTCGAGCGCTTCGCGCGGTGTCTTACCGGCCCAGATGACGAAGTTGAACGCTGGAACAAACATGTTCACCGCATCAAGCCCTGCGGCCATGACCGCACGAACCTCACCTGTGTCTGGTTCGACCCGGTCTAGCATTGGTAATGCATGGCGGAAAATAATCACGCCTTCTTCAGCCCAATAATCGAAATGGCCGAGCCAGAGCCGCTCGTTCGCCATCATCACCAACTCAGCGATCGCCTGACGACGTGTTTCAGTTGGTTTGACGTCTAGTGTGATTGAAAAATGCATGGCCGGGGGTTCGCGGCGGTTCGCGAACATACCGCCCATATCACCCCATTTAGAGTTTGCGATACATTGAAGCGTCTCATCGTCTTCATCGCGCTGAAATTCCCAACCCGCTTCTGTCAAGCAGCTTTCGACAAGCTCAAGCGCATCGATTTCCATTGTCTGGGAACGATCTACGGACAGGCTCATGGGCTCCCCCTTCCGAATCAGTGAGGCATTCTTGCCTTGGGGTTAGGCTACTCATGCCCGACTCATCGCGCAAGAGTCTTGGTTAAAAAGCAGTGGAGAGTTTTATTTCTCTAGCTTTTCCAGACGCTTCTCGAGCGCCTCAACGCGCTCCAAAGCCTGAACAGCGATGGCTTTTAGCGCCTCGACCTCTTCGCGGCTGGCCAAATCCATGTCGGTGATCATCGCACGCACACGCGATTCCCCTGCCGTTTTCACTTCTTCTCCAGCAGCGCGCGCGGCGCCCATTGCGCCGGTCATCAGCCCTGCGAGATCATCTAGGATGGGGCTCTTAGCAGACATGTCACGACTCCCTTGCGCGTCTTGAACCTATTACCATTTGTCCGTAGCAGATGGGAAACAAAATGCCGACAGGAAAGACCGCCGCATGAGTCTTCTAGCCATATCAGCCATGAGCTTCCCGGAGTTTTCGCCTGCAATCTTCCAGATTGATCTCGGATTTCTTGGTCTCGGGAAGTTTCCGATCCGTTGGTATGCACTGGCCTATATTGGCGGTCTGCTCATTGGCTGGCGCTATGCACTGGCCTTGTCGAAGCGCCCAGCGCTTTGGGGTGGAAAGAGCCCTGCTGACAATGACGATATCGACGACCTTCTCTTCTACGCAACGCTGGGTGTGATTTTGGGCGGCAGGATTGGCTATATCCTGTTCTATCAACTGCCGCATCAATGGGATCAAACCATGGCCGATCCGATCAGCCTTCTGCGCATTTGGGAAGGCGGGATGAGCTTCCATGGCGGCTTGCTTGGCGTCGCCGTTGCGATTTGGTTGGTGGCCAGGCAGCGAAATGTGCCCTTACTCTCCATTGGTGATATTGCAGGCGTGGTGACGCCGATCGGCCTATTCCTTGGCCGTTTCGCGAACTTCATCAACGCAGAGCTTTATGGCCGCCCCGTACCGGAAGGAAGCTCATGGGGCATGATATTCCCAGAAGGTTATGTTCGCGGGTCCACGCCAAGCGCCTATAATTGGCAGTCCGGAGAATGGGTCTATCGCGGTGACGAAGTGGCCCGCTATCCGAGCCAGCTCTATGAAGCCGTCCTGGAGGGTCTTATTCCCGCAATCATTCTGACTATACTTGTGTGGCGGTTTAAAGCGTTGCAGCGGCCTGGTCTCGTTGCTGGTCTATTCCTCTTGTTCTACGCCTTTGGTCGGACAGTATCAGAGCAGTTTCGCGAGCCAGATGCATTTGTTTCGGGCTTGCCTGAGTGGATTACGATGGGTCAGATCCTGTCGCTACCCATGTGGATTGGCGGTGCCTGGCTCGTTTGGGCAGCGTTGAAGAAATCTCCAAATTCTGCGCCAGCGTGACCTCGCTTAAACAACGCCTCATCTCGATGATCCAAGCGAGCGGCCCGATCTCAGTCGCCACTTACATGGACCTCTGTCTGCATGATCGACAGCACGGTTACTACGCAACCCGCCCAGGGCTTGGCGAAGACTTCACAACCGCGCCTGAGATCAGCCAGATTTTTGGAGAGCTAGTCGGGCTTTGGTTGGCGAATGAGTGGACAACTCTGGGTAAGCCAGATCGCTTCAACCTGATCGAAATCGGCCCAGGACGCGGAACCTTGATGGCCGACGCCTGGCGCGCCGCTCGGTCGGTTCCCGGCTTCGCCCAAGCTGTCCAACTTCACTTTGTCGAACCGAGCCCTGTTTTGCGGGCCCAACTCGCGGACCGGTTCGCGGATCAGGCACCAGAGTTTCTAGAGCAATTCGACGATATCCCTCGAGACGCGCCCGTCTTGCTAATCGCGAACGAGTGGCTCGATTGCTTGCCCGTGCAACAATACGTGCGAGTTGGCGAGGCTTGGCATGAGCGGGTGATCGGCCTCGATGAGGCAAACGAGTTGACCTTCGGACTGAATGCAGACGCCTTGCCTCCAGAAATTCAACTCGGAGAGCGTTTGGACGCGCTTGAGATCCAACCCGGGCTGAAAACTCTGTCAGAGGGCCTCACAGACCTATTCGGGCAGACGCCGGGGCGCGCACTCCTCATCGACTACGGCCCCGCGTACAGCACACCCGGCGACACGCTTCGATCCTATAAAGCCGGAGAGCAACTTCACCCACTCGCGGCACCGGGCGAGAGTGATCTCACTTGCGACGTCGATTTCGCGCGACTGGCACGCTTATGCGATCATCCGAACCTTTCAGTCTCAGGCCCATCTTCACAAAGCGCTTTTCTGCTGCGGCTCGGCGCCGAAGCGCGGCTTAACCAGCTCGCCAAAGCGCACCCTGAGACGGCTCACGAGCTGTATGACGGCATTCGCAAGCTCACAGACCCAGCTGAGATGGGAGACCGGTTCCAGGCCATCTGTATTAGCCATTCAGGTCTGGCACCGCCCGCCGGGTTTTAGAAACGGCTTACAAAATTCCGCGATAAATTGACCCTAACGTCAACGGAAGCCTTGTGTTTCTCGGCGGTCCTGCTACCTGCCACTCATTATCAAGTGAAGAAACTCGGGAGTCGCCCATGAAGGTCCTCGTGCCTGTCAAACGGGTCATCGATTACAATGTCAAAGTCCGCGTAAAGTCGGATCAGACAGGCGTCGATTTGGCCAATGTCAAAATGTCCATGAACCCATTCGACGAAATTTCAGTCGAAGAAGCCGTTCGCATGAAAGAAGCTGGTGCAGTGACTGAAGTTGTTGCTGTTTCTATCGGACCACAGCAGGCGCAAGAAACCATTCGGACTGCCCTCGCAATGGGCGCGGATCGCGGCATCCTGATCAAAACGGACGATGACGTTGAGCCCCTCGGCGTGGCGAAACTTCTCGCCAAAGTGGTTGAAGAAGAAAGCCCCGATCTGGTTATCCTCGGCAAACAAGCGATTGACGATGACAGCAACCAGACCGGCCAAATGCTGGGCGCCCTGCTTGGTTGGCCGCAAGGTACGTTCGCATCTGAGGTCAAAGCTGAAGGCGGCAAAGTCAACGTGACCCGCGAAGTCGACGGCGGTTTGCAAACAGTCGCGCTCGATGGCCCAGCAATCGTTACCACGGACCTTCGTTTGAACGAGCCACGTTATGCGTCTCTGCCAAACATTATGAAGGCGAAGAAAAAGCCAATCGATATGAAAGAGCCAGGTGATTATGGCGTCGACATTTCACCCCGTCTGACGGTTGTGAAGGTCACCGAGCCACCTGTGCGTGAAGCGGGCGAGAAAGTCGAAGACGTCGCTGCTCTGGTTGAAAAACTCAAAACTGCGGGAGCTGTATAATGGCTGTTCTTGTAATTGCTGATCACGACAATGCGGCGCTATCTGACGCGACCGCGAAAACCGTCACGGCTGCAAAAGCTTTTGGCGGCGATGTAGATGTCCTGGTTGCAGGCAAAGGCGCTGGCGATGTCGCGACGGCTGCCGCTGGTATCGATGGTGTCCGCAAGGTTCTCCATGCTGATGGCGACGCTTACGAAAAGCAGCTCGCTGAAGCTATGGAAACTCTGATCGTTCCACTCATGGACGGCTATGACGCCCTATTCGCGCCCGCCACCACAATGGGCAAGAACGTGACCCCACGTATCGCGGCGAAGCTCGACGTGATGCAGCTGTCTGACATTGTCGGCATTGAAGGTCAGGACACATTTGTGCGCCCGATCTATGCAGGTAACGCGATCATGACCGTGAAATCGTCTGATGCGAAAAAGGTTGTCACCGTTCGTGGGACGGCATTTGAAGCAGCAGGCGCTGGCGGCTCTGCCACGGTTGAAGCTGTCGATGCGCCAGCTGGCCCGTTCAAGTCAGCCTTCGTTTCAGAAGAGATTGTCGCAAGCGATCGCCCAGAACTCACAGCAGCGAAACGGATTGTCTCTGGTGGCCGCGCACTTGGTTCTGCGGAAGAGTTTGAGCGTTTGATGAACCCACTGGCTGACAAGCTTGGCGCCGCCGTTGGCGCCTCTCGCGCAGCCGTTGATGCAGGCTATGCCCCGAACGATTACCAGGTCGGCCAGACCGGTAAAATCGTGGCGCCTGAGCTTTACATTGCAGTCGGTATCTCTGGAGCGATCCAGCACTTGGCCGGCATGAAAGACTCCAAAATCATTGTCGCGATCAACAAAGACGAGGAAGCGCCAATCTTCCAAGTCGCTGATTACGGCCTGGTCGCAGACCTCTTCAACGCAGTCCCAGAGCTCACTGACGCGCTCTAAGCGACGCTGAATTCAAATCGAGAAACCCCGGCTCGCATGGCCGGGGTTTTTCTTTGTGTGATTTCCTCTAAGTGTGATTCTAGAGGGGGGAGCGTTATGCGCAATGAAATTGCCAAACACTTAGATCACGATCCGGATTTTGAGTGGCGTGGACAAAATGTGACGCGAATTGAAAATCTGTCGGACATCATTTTTGCCTTGGCGCTTGGTATGATGCTGTTCGGAGGCGCCCCACCACAGACGTTTTCTGAGCTCGTCCACTTCCTGATTTCGATCATTCCAGTGACTGCAAGTTTCATCATCTTGTTCATGATCTGGAACTCACATTTCGTGTTCTTCCGGCGTTATGCGCTTGCCGATAATGTTATCGTGTTGATCAATTCGGCTTTGCTTTTGATGGTCTTATTCACGGCCTATCCGCTGCGTTTCATCTTCGACAGCCTATTTTGGTATGTTCTGGGGTCAATGACAGGCGATTATTCCCAGCTCGCAGCGACTGATATGGACATGGCCAACTCGGCGCGAAGCATGGCCTTTTTTGGGACCGGCTATGGGGTTATTTACGCGCTGCTGAGCTTTATGTACCAGCACGCCGTCCGAAAAGCAGATGTCATAGAGTTATCGGAAAAAGAGATATTGCTGACGCGCACTACCGTTTGGAAGTATCGCGGCGAAGTCATAATAGCGGTTCTGCTAGTCCTCGCAGCCTTGTTCACACCGCTTGGACCGTTTGCCGGCTTCGTAACGCTTCTGAACTGGCCCAACGCTTATCTGGTGGAGTTCCTGGTCCAGAGAAGTCATAAGAAACCCGCCGCAAGTGTTCTCGCGGCGGGTCCTGATCAATGAGTGTTCAGCTGAACCCTTAAGTGTCCAAGAAGCTCCGCAGCTTACGGCTACGGCTTGGGTGTTTCAGCTTGCGCAGCGCTTTCGCCTCAATCTGACGAATACGTTCGCGCGTGACCGAGAACTGCTGACCCACTTCTTCGAGCGTGTGGTCGGTGTTCATGCCGATGCCGAAACGCATGCGTAGAACACGCTCTTCGCGCGGTGTCAGCGAAGCGAGCACACGAGTTGTGGTCTCACGCAAGTTCGACTGGATCGCCGCATCAACCGGCAAGAGCGCCGCTTTGTCTTCGATGAAGTCACCAAGGTTGGAATCCTCATCATCACCGATTGGGGTTTCCAGCGAAATTGGCTCTTTCGCAATTTTCAAAACCTTGCGGATCTTCTCAAGCGGCAAGCCAAGCTTTTCAGCGAGCTCTTCCGGAGTTGGTTCACGGCCGATCTCGTGCAGCATCTGGCGCTGTGAGCGAACGATTTTGTTGATCGTCTCAATCATATGCACCGGAATACGGATCGTGCGGGCCTGGTCGGCAATTGAACGCGTAATCGCCTGACGAATCCACCAGGTGGCATAAGTCGAGAACTTATAGCCGCGGCGATATTCAAACTTGTCGACCGCCTTCATCAGGCCGATATTGCCTTCCTGAATGAGATCCAGGAATTGCAGACCACGATTGGTGTACTTCTTGGCAATCGAGATCACGAGGCGAAGGTTGGCTTCAACCATCTCCTTCTTCGCGATCCGCGCTTCGCGCTCACCTTTTTGGACACGCTGCACAATCTTGCGATAGTCATCGATCGGAATACCAATCTCTTGCGCAACCATTTGGATCTCGCCGCGAATGGCTTCGATCTTTGTTTCTTCGCGTTCGGTGAAGCGCTCCCACTTCTTCGACATCGCGGCGACATCTTCAACCCAAGTCGGATCAAGCTCACGGCCGAAATAATTCTTCAAAAATTCAGAGCGCGGCACACCATGCGCATCGGCAAGGCGCATCAACTGGCCTTCAAGGCCCATCAGCTTCTTGTTAATCGCGTAGAGCTGCTCAACCAGAGCCTCGATCCGCGCATTGTTGATGTGCATCGTCTTGAGCTCATCAACAATGTTCTGAGAGATCCCATCATAGGACTCGCGGTCTTTTGGCGTCAGGGCTTTGCCTTCCATACGCCGGCCAACCAGCTTCTCTTGCAACTTCCGGAACTTGGCGAAGCCGCCAGCAATCTCGTCAAGCTTATCGAGCACGCCTTCGCGCAGCTCGGCTTCCATGCCTGACATCGACATGGCGGCGCCTTCTTCCTCATCCTCGCGTTCTTCGCGAGCGTGGCGCTCTTCAACGGTTTCGTTTTCGCGCGCTTCGGCTTCTTCTTCGTCGAGTTCGTCTTCTTCAGGCGCAGGGTTTTCCGCACCATAAGTCGCTTCAAGATCGATCAGGTCCCGCAGCAGAATGCGCTCATTCACAAGCTCGTCGCGCCAAACCATCATCGCTTCGAAGGTTAGCGGCGACTCGCACAGACCGCGGATCATCGCATCGCGGCCGGCCTCAATGCGTTTTGCGATTGCGATTTCGCCTTCACGCGACAATAGCTCAACCGCGCCCATTTCGCGCAAATACATGCGCACAGGATCGTCGGTTCGGTCAGAGCCGCGCGCATTGCCTTTTTTTGTGACGGCGCCGGTCGTGCTTGTTGTGGCAACGGCGGTCGACTTTGCAGCCGCTTCGCCTTCTTCCTCACTGTCGACAACCGTGATGCCTTGCTCAGAGAGCATCGCCATCGTGTCTTCAATCCGATCAGACGAAAGCTCGTCTTCCGGAAGGATCTTGTTCAATTGCTCAAGCGTCACATAGCCTTTGGCTTTTGCGTCTTTGAGGAATTTTTTGACTTTGGTGTCACTGAGGTCGAGGACCGGACGGTCTTCGCCTTCTTCGAGTACTTCCGCTTTGGCTTTCGCCATTTATCGCTCCTGTCCGCTGCGAACGCTGTCGCAACATACACTTTCAATTCCGTAAAAGGGGATCAGCTTTGATCTGCCTTTTCTGCTGCCTCATTGAGACGCGCTGTGCGAGCCCTACGTTCGGACACGATACGATGCCGGAGACGCGCATCTTCAGCAGTGGCAAATGCCTCTCCTGCGATACGGCCGGACTCGTCCGCGCCATCTGGGCGTGCATACTGCTCTAAGGCGATCAGCCATTCCCGCTCCTCTGAACCGCCATGCGGTATTTCTGGGATGTCGGGATACTTTGTTAGCAGTTCTGCAGCGCGCAATTTTCCAAGACCCTCTAAATGGTTGCTGAGGGTCTTTCGGTCAACACCTGATTCAGCAGTATTTTGGCCAATAAGGGCGTCCCGTATGGCTGAAACGTCAGGATCGGGGAAAACGGCGACCGCTAAGGCCTCAAAGCCGATCTCGGCCAGGTGGTGGTGGTCTACAGCCCGCACAACCAGGCCGAGCCCCCTAGTCTTTGCTGGGGGGCCACCACGCAGTGCCGGTTGAACAACCTGCCCGCCGCGATTTGGGGTGTGCCGCCCACCGCGATTGGCCGATCTGAGCTGCCAGAGATAGTCTCGCATGCGGGCTTTCAATTCGCGCTCATAAGCCGATTTTACGGCGCCGTCCTGGATCGTGCTGGCAGCCTGCATCAGGCGCTTTTCGAGTCCGGCCTGACGTTCAGGTGTGTCGACAGCTTCGAGTTCACGTTCCCGCCGCCACAGCACTTCCACAAGCGGCAAAGCGCCGTCCAAAGCTTTACCCATCGCACTGGGGCCTTGTTCGCGGATCAGGTCGTCGGGGTCGAGGCCATCTGAAAGAAGACAGAAAAATACGCTGCGACCCGGCTGCAACCCAGGCAATGTTCGTTCGATTGAGCGATAAGCCGCGCCAAGACCCGCACGGTCGCCATCGAAACACAGAACGGGTTCCGGCCCCGCCCGCCAGAGCAAACTGATCTGCTCTTCTGTAAGCGCAGTTCCAAGTGGTGCTACGGCATGACCAAAGCCCGCTTCGCAGAGCGCAATGACATCCATATAGCCTTCGCACACAATCAGACCGCCTTCATCTGTGCTCCCAAACGCCTCTCGCGCCGCTTTGTAGCGATAGAGCACGCGTGACTTGTGAAAGAGCGGCGTATCGGATGAGTTTAGGTATTTTGGTTTCGCATCAGGCTGAAGCGCACGCCCCCCAAAGGCGATCACTTGTCCGCGGACATCCTCGATGGGAAACATTAAGCGACCGCGGAACCGATCGTACGGCTCGCTGCCACCCTCTTTTTCGACCGCTAAACCAGCTTCTACAATCTCACTTTGAGAGAAGCCTTTCGATTTCAGGTGCTCAAAGGTTTTGCGCCATTCATCGGGCGAAAACCCAAGGCGGTACTTGCCCCAGTTTTGCGGGCTTAGGCCTCGCCCCTCCAAATATCGCCGCGCTTCAGCACCCTCGGGCGCGCGCAAGCAAGCTTCGTAAAATGCTGCAGCCGCCTCACTTGCCGCAATGAGGCGAAGACGGCGATCATATTGCTCCTGGCTTTCAGGCGTCGCTTTAGGCAGGGACATGCCAGCTTCGTCCGCCAGTTTCTCAACTGCCTCCATAAAGGAAAGGCGTTCGGTCTCCATCACGAAGGAGATAACGTCGCCGCCCATCCCGGATGAGAAGCACTTAAAGATCTTCTTCTGATCATTGACGTAGAAACTCGGCGTTTTCTCATTGGTAAACGGCGACAGGCCGACCCATTCCTTGCCTTGCTTCTTGAGTTTGACTTTGCGCCCAATCACATCGGAGGGGCGGATTCGAGCTTTCAACTCGTCCACAAAACCGTCAGGAATCCGAATAGGGCCACTCATCTGGTTAATATAGCGCGGGAAATGCCGAGCGCGAAGGATTTTAGCGGTCAGCTTTCACTCAAATGCGTGCAATTTGATCGAATCTTGAAACGCTATCCTATCGCTATTGCCCTAGACCCTTCGCAAGGTGGACACTTGCGTTGAAACATAGAACCGATCCCTACGACGTGCCGAGTGAGCGCGAATTTGCGACCAGCATGGTGCTGACTGGCGCGGTCATACTCGTACTTGCAGTTTCGATTGCAGCCGGTGTGACGTGGAGCACAACACGGTTTTACGAACCTGCGATTCATCACCAAGCCGTGCGGACGGCCGTCCTGCTTCCGCTGCTGATTGTACCATTGTGTACCGCCATCATTGGCTACCAAGGCTATACCAACCACCGAAAGATGCTGGCTGTTTCGCATTTGGCCCGGACCGACGAGATGACCGGGCTCGCCAATCGGCGTGCCTTCATGCACACGGCGAACACCCTCTTTTTAGAAACCGATTTTGAGTATTCTGGCTTAGGCATTTTCATCATCGACTTGGATCACTTCAAACAAGTCAATGACGTCCATGGACATGAAATGGGCGACAATGTCTTGATCCACGCCTCCAACCAGATCGAACTCGCACTCCCCGAGGATTGCTTTGTGGCTCGTTTGGGCGGCGAGGAGTTTGGCGTTTTGGTTCCATTCCATGCAGTGTCGCAGCTGCACCAGCTGGCGGAGGCCGTGCGATTGCAGATCGCTTCGACACCTTGCCTGCAGGACGAGCTGACGATCCAAATCTCAGCCAGTGTCGGCGTTGGCATCGCGCATCCCCGCGACAATGTCAGCTCAGTGCTCAGCCGCGCAGACAACGCGCTTTACGAAGCAAAAGACAAAGGTCGCAACCGGTTCGTCGTCGCCGCTTAAGGCGCCTCGGCTGTCGTCTGACTGGCTGCTTCGCTCAGCTCCGGGCGATCAAACCAGTCTGTTAGCGCTTTGTACATCGCATAGCTTTGATCATCATGCGCGCGCACATAGCCCTCTGGCCAAGCGCTTGAGCGCGCGACAACAATATCGTTGTCCCGGTCCACATAAAGCGTTTGCCCATTTGCACCCGAGGCCGTGAAGGTACCGTCCGCATAGGTCCACCAATGCCACGCATAACCGCGATTGGGATTCGGATGTACGATGCCTGGTTCTAAGTGCTCTTCATCAGACACAGTCGCGCGATCGACCCAATCTGCCGGGAGAATCTGTTCACCGTTCCACACGCCGCCCTGTTCGATGAACCAACCAAACCGGGCCCAGTCACGTAGAGCTGCATTATAGAATGCGCCGCCAATTTCTGCGCCGTCCTGCCCAGCCGCATCGATGACCCACGCGCCATCAAACTCCATGCCCAAAGGTTGCCAGAGCGTTTGCGACAGATAGTCGGCAGCATCCATGCCGCTGACACGGCGGATCAGCTCCAGCAGGATCTGACTTTCGGCTGTGTTGTAATTGAACTTCGTACCCGGCTGATGTTCGCGTTTATATTTGATGGCGAGGTCAAAAGCCGGCGCCCGTCCGGTCACGACGCTCTTGGTCATGAACTCAACGGTGTCATCCATTTTGCCGTCCCAGAGATCAGGGTCGTAGCGGATCCCAGATGACATTTGCAGCGCTTGTTTGATCGTGACGCCGTCATAGGCGGTGCCAGCAACTTCAGGCAGATATTTCACCAATTGATCATCGACACTGTCAATTTTGCCGTCGGCCACAGCGACGCCTACCAAAGTCGATGTGATCGATTTGACCAGCGACCAGGTCGTGAACTTGGTGCCCTCACCCGCACCGCGGCCATAGCTCTCATGTACGATCACACCGTCATGAACGATGATGAGCCCGGAAGTCTCCATATCCTCATAAAGGTCGGCCAAAGTCCGGGTCGCGCCATTATGTTCGTAACTGAACCCTGCAAGCATCGACTCATTGCGGGGCATCGGGTCGCTGCCCGGCGCTTTGGCGACGGTTCGAGTCGGATACAACTCGCTGGCATTTTGGAAGAAGTAGTCACTATCGCCTTCAAACGCGGCGGCGCGCGCGAGCACATCAAATGGTGGCGGGACGAAACGGGTGTACACGAACACGCCGATTACAGCCCCCAAGACAAGAGCTACAATTGCAACCAATATTGATTTCACGACCCGGCCTCCCGCAGCTTTGCGAGAATCATGCTTCAAAAAGCGAGGCGTCGTCTAGCCTATCGCTGCGCGAACCGCTTTGCTCGCTGGACCACATTCGATTTGGCCAGGGTATTTCTCGCGCAAGACGGTCATGCAGCGACCGACATCTTTCAGCTTCGAGGCCTGCAATTGCGTCACAACTGCCGCCGCAGCTGATTCGAGCGCTTCGCCGATCAGTGGCTTAGGCAGGAACTCAGCGATGATTTCAATCTCTTCGCGCTCACGTTCAGCCTCCGCGATGCGTCCATTATCATCAAACTGCTTGATGGCCCGCTCACGCTGGACAACCATGGTTTCCAATAGCTCCAAAATCACTTCATTGTCACAGCCTGAGCATTCGCCTCGGCCGCGTGCAATCACGTCGCGGTCATCCATTGCGCATTTAATCAAGCGCAATGTCTGCGATTCTACACTATTCGCATTTTCGGCCTCAGCAGAGCTGAGCGCGGTATTTATGCGATTTCGAAGTGTGAGTTGGACGGTTTGATCCAATTGACCCATTTATAAGCCTCTAAAGCCGCCTTTTAGGTCCAAAACCGCTTGACGGTCCTGGCCGCAGCACTCTATTTGCCACCCGTTTGCCTGAGAAACCGTTAAAGCCTCAGGCGGGCGCTGAGTCCAGCGAAACGAGGGAGATAAGAGCTACATGGATAAAAATCAATCCAAGTTCGCCAGTGAGGCGAGTGGCGCAATCGCCCTCGCCGACGGCACGGTATTCATTGGAACTGGGTCAGGAGCCGCGGGCATCGCAGTGGGCGAGCTCTGCTTCAACACTGCTATGACCGGTTATCAAGAGATCCTAACCGACCCGTCATATGCCGAACAAGTTGTGATGTTCACGTTTCCGCATGTCGGAAATGTTGGCGCAAACCCAGAAGATCATGAGGAATCGAGCGCCAATGCTGCGCGCGCCGCCGTTGGCACTGTGTTTCGCGATCCAATCACACCGCCTTCGAATTGGCGCGCAGAAGATCATTTTGATGCCTGGCTCGCGAAACGAGGCATTGTTGGCCTATCTGGCGTCGATACGCGCGCCCTAACTCGCCTAATACGCGAAAAGGGGATGCAGAAATGCGCGATTCAATACGCGCCTGATGGCAATATAGACACGGCTGCGCTCATCAAAGCTGCACAAGCCTGGGAAGGGCTCGAGGCAGCAGACCTTGCGGCAAATGTCGATGTCGACGCCGCTTTGGACCATTCTGAGCGGCTTTGGGCTCTCGGAACTGGCTTTTCCGACCAAGATCAAGCCGAGAAACACGTGGTCGTCGTCGATTTTGGCGTGAAGAAGAACATTTTGCGCAATTTGGCCGAAGTTGGCGCCCGTGCGACTGTCGTCAGCGGCGATGCTTCGTTTGAGAGTATTAAAGCGCTCATGCCGGATGGAATCGTTTTGGCGAATGGCCCAGGCGACCCGGCGGCAACCTTTGAGCGATCTGGGGCGCTTTTGGAGGCGTTGGTGGATAGCAAATGGCCAATTCTTGGGATTTGCCTCGGACACCAGTTACTGGCACTTACCCTTGGCGCAAAGACCGTGAAAATGGATCAAGGCCATCACGGCGCCAATCATCCGGTTCAGGATCTTGAAACCGGTAAGGTCGAAATCGTATCGATGAATCATGGTTTCACCGTCGACACCGCAACACTTCCGGCCGGCGTCGAGGAGAGCCATAAATCACTGTTCGATGGCACCAATTGCGGGCTCAAAGTGGCCGGGAAACCGATTATCTCGGTTCAACATCACCCCGAAGCAAGCCCCGGCCCGCAGGACAGTTTCTACATCTTCCGACGCTTTGCCGATCTGCTCTAGCCTAGCGGATTGATTTCACCAAAGCCTCAAACGCATCATAGACGCCGTCTGCCGTGATCCCTTCGGCGCGCCGGGCGAGAGCAAACCCAGCGCCGTTGAGCGCGTTTTGCAGCATGATCGCAAGAGGACCGACGCGATGCTCCGCCACGATCCCTTTTTTTGCGAGATAGCGGACACCCGCGCGGACATTATCGATGCCGAGATCATGATCTTGCTCATACCAGCCTTGCAGGCCGATAACTGAGGGGCCGTCGACGAGAACAATCTTTTGATAGTCTGGCCGCGCAGCATGCTCGAGATAGACCCGGCATCCCGCCAGGAAGGCGCTATATGGATCAGTGCGGCTGCGCGCAGCGACCGCGGCGTCTCGTGCCTCTTGGTCCATATCAACCTGCAAGCCTGTCCATATCTCCATGAACAGATCTTGCTTGGATTTAAAGTGATGAAACAGCGCGCCCTTCGTAATCTCGAGATCTGAACAAATGTCATTAATCGACGTGTCAGCGTAGCCATGCTCGGTAAATCGGGATTGTGCAGCCGCAATTAGCCGCTCACGCGTCTGTTCCGCATCAGATTTTGAGCGTCGCCCCATACTATTCCGCTATTTCAGCTTGACCCACAACATACCGCTGGTATGTATAATGCACAAACGCAGGAAATAACAAGTAAACAGCTTGTCCCCTGCGAAGAGTTCGTGCGACTAGGGGACGTACGCGGACCAGATGCAAAACCGGGCCGGCATATGCCGACCCGGTTTTGTTTTTTTGGACTAGGCTCAAGACTTTAGCGTTCATCCTCGTCCTCATCATCTTCGTTTAGACGAAACAGTCTTGGATCAACGCGGCCATTGGTTTCGACATCAATCAGGTCAACAATCGTCGTCTGCAAATTGCCATCGACGGCAAGCCACCCCAATAAGTCATAATTGGATTTGTCGAACACCATAGTGAGCGTGCCTTCAAGTTCACCGCTCGCGTCGCGAACACGGATGCCGATCCGGTCTTCATTTTCGAGAATGCTCAACACTTCAACATCCTCATCAACATTAAGTTCTGTCGACAAGATCAAACCCAATGGCGTCGCGCCGATTGGAATGCGATCAACAGTTTCGAGCTCACTATCTTCCATGGCGACCGTTGTGCCGTCTGAAACGATTAAGATCGGCGTCGGATCGTTATAATCGAACCGCATCCGTCCGGGCCGATTGAGCGCGAACGTTCCTGTCGTAATCGAACCATCGGCGTTGGTTTGATTGAACTTGCCCGAAGCGGTTTTGGCAGCAGCCAGCGCATCGCTCGCACCCGTCAGAATGGTCGGCCATTCTGATTGTGCGATTTCGCCATTGCGCGCGACAGGCGCAGGCGTGGCTGGGGCCAGTTCGGTCTCGGGCTCATCTTCGAAGACTGGAAGCGCAATCTCGCTCTCCTCGATCAGCGTCTCTTCGATCTCATCGACCGGCAGCGGATCAGCCGCATCGGAGCTTTCAGTTTGAGTCGGCACAACAATATCGTCTGCCTGGCGTTCGGCTGTCGGGGTTTCATCTACGACCGCTTGCAGACTGGTCTGCAATTGCGGCCCAAACGCCAATGCGAGAGCAATGGTTGAAGCAAGGACAGTTAACATTGGGACACTCCTGTAACTGGCTCCTACTTAAGCCGGTCGGCGCAACAAAAACAGGGCTGAATCAAGGCTTTTCCGCCTGGTTTCGTTGCCTTTGGTTCAGTTGCGCGGCGTTCAGAAACCCCGTGATAGCAAACCCGATCGTACGAATTGTCCAGAGGATATTTGAAACCTTTAAAGCCTTGACTTTTAAGTCGAAAACGATCGCCGAGATCAGTAATCATTGTCTTTGTAACAGGATTGCTTTTTATTCACTTGGCGAATCCAAATCCAAGTGGCGTCTTAGCCACGAAACTGGGGAGATTCCCACATGAAAACCACGTTCACGATAATCGCTGCAGCCGCTTTACTAGCGGGTTGCCAAAATGTTTCAAACCGCACGCTCGGAACAGCTGCAGGCGGCGCAATTATTGGCGCAGGCGTCGGCATGATGGCGGGCGGCGATGACAAGCGAAACGCCGCCATTGGCGCGGTCGTCGGCGGCCTCGCGGGGGCTGGTGTTGGCGTCTACATGGATCGACAAGAAGCCGAGCTGCGCCGTCAAACCGAAGGCACCGGCATTGAAGTGCAACGGGTCGGCGACCAGATCGCGTTAAACATGCCCTCTGGCATTACGTTCGATGTGAACAGCGCCGCCATCAAGGGCGATTTTTACAGCCCGCTGGATAATGTCAGCACAACGCTGATGGAGTATCCGAAGACGGCGGTCGACGTCGTCGGTCATGCCAGCTCTGACGGACCTGATGACTATAACCAGGAGCTGTCTGAGCGGCGCGCGGCCTCGGTTCAGTCTTACTTGATCAATAGCGGTGTACAGTCTGTGCGTCTGCAGGCCTTTGGGATGGGTGAGACCCAACCAATTGCCGACAATTCAACTCAGGCCGGCCGGATCGCCAATAGACGCGTTGAGATCCTTCTCACGCCGATTGTCGAAGACGGCGTCTGACCAAAAAGGCCGGAGCGATTTGCTCCGGCCTTTCTTTTTCGAATGACAGCCGAAACCTTATTTTTTGGATGAAATCGGCTCGATCGGCAGGTCCGTTCCCGGCGCTGTGGCAACTGGCGCGCCGTCATTGCTCCGAACCAGAACAACGCTGAGCGGGTTCGGTTTTAGGTCATTCATCGCGCCAGTTGAAGCATCAACACCGGCTCCGATAATTCCTCCCAACAGGATGTTACCGCCCATCCCCGCAACACCGTCGCTGGAGAGCTTTGGCTCGAGCAGATGGGTGACGGTTTCGTACCCGTTCTTTTCGAACGTCACATAGTATGCCCACTTGCGATTAAGCTCGAGCCGGCAAGGCGTCACGCACGTGACATCACGCAGAACATGGCGAGTATCACTAATCGTTGCTTGCGCGGTGGGAGGCGATGTTTCCAAACGCACCGTGTCTTCTGTTCCCTTGGTCACAGTCGCACATGCGGATGTGAACATAAGCGCGCTGAAGAGCGCCGTCTTAACGACCAAATTCATGACATTCCTCTACAAAAAATTCAGTGTTTCTATTTGCAGAGAAAGATTACAGAACTGAAATTAACAAACGAAAAAGGCCAGATATGAATCTGGCCTTTTGAAATATACTTTAGCGTTTGTTTGTTTACGCAGCCGCTTTTTGCTTCACGCCGCCCGGAGGGAAGCGCGAGTAGAAGGTCTCGCCATTCGCGGCCATATCGCGCAGGAGCTGAGGCACTTTAAAGCGATCGCCATACTTTTCGGCCAGGGCATCAGCCTCGGCGACAAACTCTGGGATGCCCCAAATCAGGTCCATGTAAGAGGCGCAGCCGCCTGTATATGGCGCAAAGCCCCAAGCCAGGATCGACCCAATATCCGCATCGCGTGCATCGGTGATTACACCCTCTTCAAAGCAGCGGGCAACTTCCACCGCCTGGCGGACCAGGAAGCGATTGGTCAGGTGCTTTTTCAGCTCTGGTGGGCATTCATCGACGGTGACATCGATGCGGCTATTCAGATCCGGCCAGAGGCGCGATGGCTTGCCCTTTTCATTGTAGTCGTAGAAGCCCTTGCCAGCTTTGCGTCCGACGCGGCCTTGATCCTCGACCAGCCAAGCCATCATCTGACCAAGCTCGTTTGAATCGTAATCAACACCAGCGGCCTGCGCCATCTGGCGACCGACTTTGAGGGCGGTGTCGAGGCCGACGGAGTCTGACACCTCAAGCGCGCCCATTGGCATACCGGACTGACGGCCCACATTTTCAATGATGGCGGGCTTAATGCCTTCGGCCAGCATTGCCATGCCTTCCTGCGTATAGGTGCCGAAGCAGCGAGACGTGTAGAAGCCGCGACTATCATTGACGACGATTGGCGTTTTGCGGATAGCCAGAACATAGTCGATGGATTTTGCCAGCGTCTCTTCTGTGGTTTTCTCGCCAGTGATAATCTCAACCAGACCCATCCGCTCAACCGGGGAGAAGAAGTGGATTCCAATAAAGTTCTCTGGGCGAGACGATGCTTCCGCAAGGCCGGTGATTGGCAGGGTTGATGTATTCGATCCGAAGATCGCATCGGCGCTGATCACATCTTCCGCCATCTTGGTGATTTTGGCTTTCAGTTCAGGGTTTTCGAACACCGCCTCAACGACCAGGTCCGCGCCTTTGACATCATCATAAGAGTCCGTCGTGGTGATTAGGTCGAGGAGCTTGTCGCCCTTCTCTTGGGTGGTCTTTCCGCGAGACAGGTCTTTCTCGACCAGGCGGCGAGAGTAGTCTTTGCCCTTCTCAGCATTCTCTTTCGACACGTCGACCAGCACGGTGGGGATACCAGCTTTGGCTTGAACATAGGCAATGCCCGCGCCCATTAGGCCAGCACCAACAACGGCGATCTTTTTGAATTCTGCTTTGTCATAGCCGGAAGGGCGATTGCCGCCCTTGGACAGCTCTTGCATAGATAGGAAAAGCGAACGGATCATCGCTTTCGCTTCTGGGCGCTGCTGCGTGTTGATGAAGTAACGCGTCTCGATGCGAAGACCCGCATCGATTGGAACTTGGGTGCCTTCATAGACGCAAGACAGGATGTTCTTTTGCGCCGGGTAGTTGC
>ERZ1740070.29-NODE-29-length-124065-cov-15.372059_pt1 | contig 124065 bp, 107 predicted proteins | sample MGYA00581734_ERZ1740070 | MGnify/ENA primary metagenome ERZ1740070 (study PRJEB43018, sample SAMN04849744) | marine metagenome | isolation source: floating plastic debris | place: Pacific Ocean | collected 2008-09-01 | study: EMG produced TPA metagenomics... | reverse complement strand
TTCCTGCCTTTTTTGCGACTTAATACCCCTGTTTTTATATCGAACTCACGTTAAGGTAGCATTAAAGACCCGTAGTGTAAGATTCATAAATAATATACTAATTAGTCGTCTGACCACTCCATGAAAGCTATTTGAAAACATGATAAATGAAGAAAAGTGGTCTGACGACTCTATTCACTTTTTAAGAATCATCACACTAGTTATTTATGATGGCCAAAGGAAAGTCATTGCCAAAAGAATAACCCGAGGGGAACTGAGGTGTTCCCTTATATTTTTCTGATAGCTCCGGTACTCTATTTTCAATATAGGCGCTTAGTTCTTTTACCGTAAGCTTCTTATCGCCGTTATCTGCTTTCCCATTGAGTCCTTCAAGAATCGAATAGGTGAACACGCCATGACCTAATGCTTCAAATTCAGTGGCAAATTGGTCTGATCCCGTTGCGGTAATCCAGAATGTGCCGGTGCTGCGCGCAAGCTGAGCTATGGCCCGCTCCTCTGCAGCTCCGCGCACGACGGCGTCCAGCGCCCCGGCGGACTGACAAGCATCCAGAATGAAAACTTGCTTTTGCGCACTGATTTTTTTAGAAAGCTCTCTTAATTCGCTTGCGGATACAGCTTTTTGTTGCAAAAGATCGCTCCTACCATAAAGTTGAGTAACATCATAAGGTACCAGATAAAAGTCTTGTGAATTTCCTTCCGACATCACCCCGTGACCTGCATAATAAAATAGTAGCATGTCCTGCTCAAGGGCTACGCTTTCGATTTCCTCAAATGCTTTGATTATAGTTGTTCTTGTGGCTTTCGAATCGCGGATATTAAATTGAACCACCTTGTCAAACAAAGCGGTAGCCCCTGTTTTCACTTTATCATGAATGGAATTTGCATCTGCAAGAGCATAGTTAAGGTTGTATTTTGGGTTCCTATATTTGTTTATACCTACGGTAACGAGGTATAATTTTGGTTTGGCGTCTGAACTGCCCTCGTAATTCACAACCAGCTTCTTTTTCTCCGAGTCTATACCTGACTTACTACTGGCAATTGCATAAACATAATTTTCTGATCCGTTGGCATTAGTAAGGTTAATACTGAATTTATAATTACTTCTGGTGGGGTCGCCGGGTAGGGTGGCAGCCAACTTGGAATTGCTGTAAACACGTACTTCCTGGACTTCAGAGGTATGATCATCTATGTTCACTTCCAGGTCTATCGTCCTCTTTTTTGAACTCGATTTTGGAACTTCAGTATTCAATGATATACGTTCTCCATTGACAGATGAGATCGATATCTTCGGTACTTTTGAGACAAAATTTTCTACCTTAAACTCAGCTCTGACTTCCTCTTCTACAATAAGCTGCGACAATAATTGCGGAAAGAAATTGCGATCAAATGTATCTTCAAGCGGGATCTCATCAAAACCTACCTTCCAGGACAAATTTTGGATGGCATCAAGCGAGCCGTCCATTCTTCCGTCAGCGGCGATCACCGCCCATTGGTCGTTAAAGGAATGTATATATCCCACAACACCCGGCTGAAGGGAATTAAAAATGTAGAGTAAGTTTTGATTGAAGCCACCAATAATAAAGTTTTTGCCACCATTTACAGGAAAAATACGCTTAGGGAAGTGATCCAGTTTTCTGGCCAACCGAATTTTTGTTCTGCCTTTGCCCTTAATTGATGAGGCCCGCTGATTCGTAACCAAATCGTAAATCTCAATGGCATTATCATCGGTAGTGGCGATCAATAACTTGCCATACGCATCCACTTCTATTGAATTATAGCCGGAATTGGATATTAGGTTCACCGTTTCAGTGAGTGAGGCGCTCTCCGAAGTCTCCAGGTTCCATTTAATAATAGACCGTGTATTTGCCTTATGTCCGGAATACAACCACTTCCCATCGTTGGAAAACTTCATCGAAGTGGTGGCGCCTTGTGAACCTATGAACGATTTTATTACTTGCCCATCTAAACCTAGCAACAGTATTGGATTTTTCTTGATCATGTACCCAACTGCTACACCCGTGCCGGCAGCTACTATGGAATAGTCGGGGCTAAATGAAATAGAGCTTACCTGTGGAGCGCCGGAACTAATTTTTCTTAGTACTTCACCTTTTTCAAGATTGACATAATGTATAAACCCCTTTTTATCTCCGATTACAGCCAGTTTGCCCGTAGGATCAATATCCAGGCATCTTAATTTGGTGTTGAATTTTAGCGTCTGAAGAATACTGCCGCTTTTCACATCGATCAGCGCCAGTGAATTATCAAAACCCAGTGAGATCAATTTGCTGCCATCCTCCGTAAGTCGAATTTCGATCACGTTATCCTGATACCCTTGTATCTGTCTGACAAATTTGCCAGTTCTACCATTGAATATTTTCAGGATCTTATTCTCATTGGCAATAGCAAATGATGATTGATCAGCGCTGAAAGCGAAGTCCAGCATTTTACCATCGTTTCCAACATCATTTATTTTTAGACTGGAGAAATCCGCAACATTTTGGGCGTAAAGTGATGCAGAGCAGGTAAAAATCACTAGTAACAGTTCAAAAGCTTTCATTCTTATTAACCTTTATTCAACAAAATACTTGGATCATATCGATACCTAAAAATATTAATTTAATATGGTTTCAAGCGAATGCTGTATAAAATTCATTATCCGTCGTGTTAGTTGGATTTCATAACGGATTATGATTCTTCTGGGAATGGGAAAAAATCTGGCAATAAGTATCGCTAATTTGCAGCAGACCTATTCGATAGTTCATTAATTGTCATAGTTGGAGTAAGTGAGTCGCTAAGTTTTTCGACAAGGATTTCCTTATCTAGGTCAAATTTAGCTGTTGAAGTAATATGCTCACTTGACGACCCTACTTTCACTTCATACTCACCGGGTTCAATGACCCACGAAGAACGATCGGTATCCCATGACGCATAATCCTTTGGCTCGATGGTAAAGGCCATTTCCTGCTGCTCTCCTGGCGCCAGGTGGTTAGTCTTGCCAAAGGCCCTGAGTTCGACAGCAGGTTGTTCCAGTTTTGTGCCGGGAGCGGATACATAAATCTGGACTACTTCTTTTCCAGCTTTTGCACCGGTGTTTTTTACTGAAACCCTGACGTTAATTGTGCCCTCTTTAACAGACACCGTAAGAGGACTATATTCGAAAGATGTGTAGGAGAGTCCGTAGCCAAAGGGGTATGAAACCTCCTTGTCAAAGGTGGTGAAAAACCGATACCCTACATATATACCTTCTTCATATACCACACGAGAAGGGCTGGCCTTTATCATCCCCATGAGTGTGATCGGGTCGCCTAATTCCTCTCCTGGGAAGTTTTTAGCGCTAGGACCGTCTTCATAAAGCACAGGAAATGTAGTTGGAAGCTTACCTGAAGGGTTGACCTTGCCGGTTAGCACATCTGCTACTGCATTCCCGGCTTCCTGGCCGCCTTGCCATGGTAATAGTATTGCATCTACTTTATATTTCCATGATTGGGTTTCTATTACATTACCAATATTGAGGATCACCACTACTTTCTTGCCGGCTTCATGATAGATACTAGAAATAGTATCGATCATTTCTTGCTCTGCAGTAGAGAGATAAAAGTCTTCGTCTAATTTTCTGTCGTAGAATTCTCCTGAGTTCCTTCCAATAGTAATAAAAGCAATATCGGTTGTAGAGGCGGCATCCTTGATTTCTTGCTCTGAAAGCGGAGGTTCGGGTATAACCGGAGCTGGTAAAAACACATTCACTTCCTTTGGATACTTAGCTTTTTCAACTTTTAAGTAAGACTCATAGTTATTTTTTAGAGTCTCATGAATGGTGATCCCCGCATTTTCTAATCCCTGAACCAGTGAAATCGTGTATGCTTCCACTACATCGCCGCTGCCCGTTCCACCGGCAATAAAATTGTAAGATCCGATGCCAAAGGCCGCTACGTTTATATCTTGGTTATTAAGAGGTAGGGTACCGTCATTTTTTAATAAAACAGCTCCTTCAGCCGCTACTTTTCTTGCCAGCTTTGCGTGACTTTCCAGATCGGGTTGATTGGAGTACTTGTATTTATTAAATGATGGTGAAGCCAATAACACCTTAAGTATGCGCTTAGCATTTCTGTTAAGAATTTCTTCACTTAAAGCTCCGTTGGATACCCCTTTCTGTAATGCAGCCCGCTGGTCTGGTCTTCCCGGCATTAATAAATCGTTGCCGGCATTCATCTGTGCAATAGGATCGTCCCCAGCGAACCAGTCTGTCATTACCAACCCTTCAAATCCCCATTCTTCTCGTAATATTTTATCTATCAATTCGGAATTTTGCGAGGCCATTTTACCGTTTATCTGGTTATACGCGGTCATCACGGTCCAGGGCTGCGACTCCTTAATAGCAATCTCAAAGCCTTTTAAATAGATCTCTCTAAGCGCTCTTTCACTGACTATTACATCCAATAGGTTTCTGTTCGTTTCTTGATTATTGGCGGCGAAGTGCTTTATGGACGTACCAACATCATTAGATTGTACGCCATTTACCATTGCCGCCGTTATTTTTCCTGAGAGTAAAGGATCCTCTGAAAAGTATTCGAAATTTCTTCCTGCCAAGGGGTCTCGGTGAATATTTAGCGCTGGGGCTAACAATATATCCATTCCGTATTCTTTCACCTCATTTCCAATAGCAGATCCTAACGTATTGGCCAGGTCCAAGTCCCAGGTGGAAGACACCAGGGAAGCAATCGGAAAAGCTGTGCAAAAATAGGGTTCTGCACCTTCAAGTGGCATTATGCGTACGCCGGCGGGACCATCGGTGGCGAGTAATCCATCGATACCTAAAGAATCAAATGAAAACGTGCCACCTACTGCTCCAGGGACTCTTAAAGGCTGTATAGATTCAAACTTTCCGGGAATATTGAATCCTATACCTACGGATAAATTAATTTTATCCTCAACCGTCATCCGTTTCAAAATGTCTTCCGCTCTTTCATCTATGCTTAAGTCCATATTTTCATAGGGCTGCATAGCTCCATCGCCATTTAAGTCAGTATAATTTTCGACTTCTTGACAAGCCGTAATGGTTATAAGAAAAAAAAATAATATATGCTTTTTCATCATCTTATACTTATTATGTTTATTTGACACAATAAAGGTGAACTTTATTTTGTTAAAACGACACAATAAAATGAAAGAAACTGATTTTTTCTCATTAGAAAATAAGATTAAGACATTTGTTCCCGGCATATCCTTGGACTGCGTGGTATTTGGTTATCAGGACAGGTCGTTGCATATCTTGCTGCTTAAATGTAGAAATACAGATGTATGGGCCTTACCTGGTGGATTTCTTCCTGCAAATTCCGAAATGGATGAAGAGGCTTGCAATATTTTGGAGGAGCGAACAGGTGCGAAAAATATTTACCTTACTCAATTTTATACGTTCAGCTCCTTAAAGCGAGGGTGGAACTGTAATGAATTGAGTGCAAAAACTTTTAGATCGGCAAGGTCAATATGGCCAAAGGAGTTTTTACCTACATTTGATCTTTGGTTTAACCAGAGGTTCATTTCAACGGCTTTTGTAGCGCTGGTAGACGCAAAGAAAGTAACTCCCATTCCGGACTTTATCAGTGAGGCGTGCCTGTGGGTTCCGGTAAAAGAACTTCCTCAACTTATTTTAGACCATGGAGTAATGATAAAAAAAGCGCTTGAATACCTTAGGACAAGGATCAATTACCTACCGATTGGTAAGGAACTCCTGGATGAAAAGTTCACGATGATCGATCTTCAAGTACTATATGAAGCTATTCTTGGCAAGCAATTGGATCGAGGAAATTTTTATCGAAAAATAATGAAATTAAACATGCTTAAGAGACATGAAAAGTTGATGACAGGGGCACAAAATAAGGCTCCTTATTTATATAGTATTGATAATAAAGTTTATGATCAATTGATCATAAATGGCATAGGGTTCATATAGACTATATTTTGTATTCGTTCAGTGCTTGATTATGTATCGTTTTTTATCATCTTTTTAATTTTCTCTAAATAATAACCATTAGGAAAACCCTTTTGCTTTGCCAACTTGTATAGGGATACAGCAGATGTTTGATTAGTTCCGGTTATTAAGATCCCAGGCAGGTTCTAGCATATGGCCTTAATAGAATCGTGCTTATTTACAATAATGTCGACTTCTTCCGGAATATAATCGACGACACTGGTTTCGGCATAAAGATTATGAATTGCACCATTATTTACGGTAACCACAATCCTAAACGATTTTTCATTTTTATGAGGAATTAATGACGCCCGATTTCCAATTTTTAAGGTATAATCATTAAGATAGCCTTTTCTTGGATCCGACGGTTCGATTCCATTTTGCAGTAAAATAGTACGATCCCATAAATAAGCCATAAAAAAACACTTCCATTTTGACTTGTTAATAGTACTAGACGACCTGCTTGAAATTACTTTTAGCGTTTTTTTTGAAGGCCATTGGCGCCTTTTGGGGGTTTTAAGATGTGTTCGATAGAGATGTTGGAGTTGCTTTTTGTTGCATGGCTCAACTTGATATTAGATAGGGCTATCCAGAAATACGAAACGACCTGAATAGGGTACCAACAACTTTTTCTGATTTATCTATAATAAGTCGCTCCCAACCCTTTTTTTATAAACCCTTACCCAGTCTATGTACATATATTGAGGGAAACTGCTATTAGCGCCAGGCCGGCCGGCGTGAGTACCGCCGACAGCAATGTTCAGGAGAATGAAAAAATCTTTGTGAAACTCAGAAAGCTCTTCAGATAAAATAGGCATTGATGCATATTGCTCCCCATCAACGAACCATTTAATTTCATTTGCGTCCCATTCCAACTCGAATAAGTGAAATGCATCTGAAAACTTGCCTTGCTTTAGTTTATACGAAGCCGCTCCCATCATGGTATGGTTATCAGATGAATCTGCATAATGCGCGTTAGCTTCAATAACCGCATCATCTTTTGATCCATATAATTCTAAAATATCTATCTCGCCGGACTGTGGCCAAGGAGTGTCCCCGCCATTTTCGTCGATGTTAGCCCCAAGCAGCCAAAATGCCGGCCAAATACCTTCACTTTCGGGGAGCTTAATTCTAGCCATAATTTTACCGTATTTAAAAGTGTATTTATTTGCCGTATTCAATCGGGCCGATGTGTATTGATTCATGCCGTGGGTGTCACCTTCATGAATGGCCTTGATTACCAGGCGCTTGTTTTCAATGTATGCGTTATTGTTACTCTTAGTATAGCGTTGCCATTCATCATTAAATGTTCCGGCTTCCACTAGCTGGAAATTCCATTTATCTTTATCTATAGAGTCTGATTCAAATTCATCAAACCAAGCTAGCTCCCAATCAGCGCCAGGGCTATAAGTATCTTTATTTAGGTCCGATGCCATAGTTTCATCTGTTTTATTATTGCTGCTGTTTTCTTGCGTGAAAATGTAGTTGCTAAAACCATTGACACAAGAACAAAACAGTTAAGCTTTTTTTATTATGTCTTTGGGTGTACTTCCACATCTATTGAATGAGATGTGTGTTACTCCTTGATCCTCTGGTCAAAATAATGAAGTCTGTCGATACTTACAAGGTTTCAATTAAAGTCACATGTTTTCAAGATTCAAACTTGTTTGAATTCAAGACTTTGAGAAGCAAATCACTCGTTGACGACCCCCAGTTTAAAGGCGTTTAATGCTTCACTACAATATCCTGTAGTTCGTTCTCTAGTGTTTTTCGGAATCTTTTAACCATTCTTGGGGTGGGCCGTAGGCTCAAATTGTTCAGGCTTTACATTATGCTGAGATTCAATATAATCCAAGGTAACTATTTGGTGGGTAACGAATCTTTTTGAGTTTGTCCATGAGCGGAAAAAGCGAAAAGTAAAAAAAGAGTATGATAAAGATAATGAGTTGCTTCATTATTGAATCTGTCTAAAAATGAACTAAAATGACGCGCATAAAGCAATTCTGCCACCGGAACGTTTTATTCTTGATTATTGATAAACTCTAATGTAATCTATTACCATGGGGCTTTCTACGAAAGCAGGATCAATATCTGGCTCTATTGCAATGTTTAAAATCATATAATAATCAGAAGCATATGGCCAGGTATCAGAATTTTTAATAGATGGTTTGTATTGAAAATGTTGAACTCCGTCAACAGCGAATACCATTTTATCCTTAGTCCATTCAAGGGTATATGTATGAAATTTATTTGAGGCCTTCTCTATTTTTTGACCGCCAGCATTTTTGACTTTGTACCCATAACTTGATGCGTTATGTAATGCGCTTGAAACATAATTCTGATTCTTACCCCAATGCTCTAGAATATCTATTTCGCCACATTTAGGCCAATTCACGGTACCAAAACCTTCATTATCCCAGTAAGCGCCATCTTCATTTATATTTTTATTCAACATCCAGATCGCTGGCCAGGTGCCGATGCCGGCTGGCATTTTTGCCCTAACCTCTACCAGTCCATAAGTGAACGAAAATTTTGAGTTTAACCGGGCTGAAGTATATTGCTTTATTTCACCCTGATCATCAAAGAATTCTTTTTTTGCTACTAGGTTTAAATATCCATTCTTCAAATAAGCATTATCTTCACGATTCGTGTAATGTTGTATCAATCCGCCCCACCAGCTACCTCCTGGTGGAAGTTGTGTTTGATGGTGCCATTTTTCAGAATCTACAGCGCCTATACCCTCGAATTCATCTGACCACACTAACGTGTTAAATTGACTGCTTCGAATACTCATCCCACTACTTGATGAATTATCTTGGGCCCTTATGGCTTCATTAAAGGTGAGTTGTAAAATCAGAATTAATACCAGCGGTATTTGAATATATGTTGATGCCTTTTTCTTCATTTTTAGTTTTTTGACTACTAGTGGCAATAACCACCAAACACAGTTTTTCTGTAGGCCCGCCTCTGATAAAAGTACGAAGTATTTAAACCTTATTATGGTTTTTCTGTGCTGAAATCTATTAGTCAATAGAGCTATTTATTGAACTCTATATGCAGCTACTCAATATGCGATAAATCTTCGCCGAGGTGTCGATTCTGATTAAGTCTTTCAATGATCTCCATTTCCTCTTTGGTTAACTCAATGTCAAATATTTGAAAATTATGGATAATTCTATGTGGTGTTACCGATTTGGGAATTACGGCTATGCCTCTTTGGATTAACCATCTTAACGTAATCTGAACCGGTGATTTTTTATGCGCTTCTCCAATTTCTATCAATTCAGGAACGCTCATAACTTCACCCATCATAATGGGTCTCCATGCTTCTAATTGAATCTTGTGATTTTTAGCAAATTGTAGTAATTCGGTTTGGCTTAAATGTGGATGCATTTCTACCTGGTTGACGGCAGGAACTATACCTGAATGCGCCATCAAATTTTCTAATTGCGCTATGTTGAAATTACAAACCCCAATTGCTTTAGCCTTGCCGTTAGCATAAATGTGTTCCATGGCTCGGTACGTTTCTTTATACTTCGCTTTGACAGGCCAATGAATTAAATAAAGGTCTATATAGTCCGTTTGCAATTGTTTTAGACTCTGCTCGAAAGCAAGCAGGGTCTTGTCGTATCCCTGTTCGGTATTCCAGACTTTAGTAGCGAGAAATATATCTTCTCTTGGAATTTCACTTTCTATTATAGCTCTTCCAACTCCATATTCATTTTGGTAGGCCGAAGCGGTATCTATTTTCCTATATCCTGACTTTAGAGCAGAAATTACCGCATCTTCTACCTCACCGTCATTTTTAGCGAAAAGAACCCCCAGGCCAATGGAAGGCATTTTCAACCCGTTGTTAAGCGCGAAAACTATAGAAGACATATGAATACTTATTTGGATTAGTGGTAGAATAATTCTTTTGATGTTCGGGATCCATAAAAACAGACAATACTTTTTTTATTTGCTCATCGTATTTAATGCTTGAATTTTATAGTATACAATTTGGCTGAATTATTGCTGATGTTGGGTTTAGTGTTTTATTCTTCTACTCGGAATTCAAGGTTATATATTAAACCGATGATGTTCCCCCAGAGATCTATTACACTAGCAGTCATGATATCACCGCCAACATTTGATGGCGCTTCATTGTCTTTTGCCCCTATCGATAGTAAAAAAGAATAAGTTTCCTGGATATTATCCGTACCCCAGTAACTGATAACATTTTTTGTTTTTTCTTTGGGAGGTATTGACTCCGGTTGAAGACCTAATTCATACCCACCAATGTTAAAACCGACATAAAATGGTTCATCAAAGTATGGAGTGGTATTAAATGCTTTGGAGTACCATTCTTTTGCAGAATATATATCGTTTACCTTATAAATTGTTGTCCTAAGTCCTTTCATAATTATGTCTTTCGAAGTAGTGTCGGTTTGTGCCAACGCACAATTATAATTTGCTACCAGTAACAGCAGAAATCTAAAATATTCAGTTTGTATTCTCATTTTTATATTAAACTCAACGACACTGTAAGTGGTCGTTTTAATGTGCTCACATTTTTTGTTATAGGCTTTTCTTGAACTGTTCTCGGCGAGATAGCTAATACAAAACAGAGAATAATGAGCCAGGTCTTTTCTCCTTTAACTTTCAATTTTTCGTCATTCTCACCTGTTTCCCCTCTGTAACCTGTCCATCTGCTTTCCAACCACGGGGTTTAATGTCATATTGACCGTTTTCTATGTTATTCCAATCATACCACCATGTACCGTCATGCGTTTGCCGTGCTTGATTCCAGATTCCCTGAGTTCCGATTTTTTGGATTAAAACTTCGACATTGTTAGTCACGGCATTTGCTTCTATGTTGATGGAATACTTGTCGGATTGGATAGTTTCATTATTAGCCGGGTGACGAACGTTGGCAAAAGGTGAGTGATCCACAACGCTGTTCCATGACCGAACCATGGTGTTATCAGTCCCTTTTTTTTGTCCATGTACTGGTACCAGTGCGCTTAGCTGATTCTCTATTCTGACCTGAAATGCCCCTCTGGCTGAAACTGGATTGCCACGACCTCCTGACAAAAAATCGGCAAAATCCGGAGTCACCTGATCTACGATCAATACCCAGCCTGGAACTGTGTTGTCATGTCTGTAGATTTTAAACCTTACATATTTTGCAACGTTTGTTTTTGGGTATTTATATGCCGTATGCTTAATTCTGAAATTTGAAAGACTGATGCCGGGATTATGATCAACCACATATGTCACTGCATCTTCTACTATAGTTTGATATTCTTCTTGTGCGTTACCTCCCGGTGTAGCGTCATTAGTCGCAGATATGGCATTGTTTAGGTCAGCCGGCCCGCCCCACTGCTTAGCTACCTGATGTCCCCATGATGTTGGGTTCGAATGCGGAATACCAGGTATTGCATCACGTTGATTCCTGGCGCTTGCGGCACCCGTAATATGACCTGGCCAATTTCTTGAACCAGGCCAGGCGCCTGCTCCAAAGTCGGCTTGATTTCCAAGCGTTAGTCCCGACGTTCTGCCTCCAATGCGACTTCCTTTGTGCTTTTGACGTTCCAGGCCGGCCTTGTCAAATTCGAAATAAACATGCAAACCTGCATGTGATGCACGTAATCCGGTTGTGGCATCAATCCAGGGTTGCATATTTCTTGGTGGTGCACCTGATATCTGTTGATATGCACCGTGTTGATCGATTTTGTAGAAATCTCCTTGAATTACGGAAATGTTATTCGTAAGACTTGTCCTGAGAAGCCGACTTTTCGACAATGTAACTTCGGGTGAACTTTGATTGGACACCACCTGAATGGATCCTTGCGCCATAATAGGTAAACCAGTATTGCTTGCTTTCTTCTGAAAAGGTAGTTCTTGGCTGGCGGCATAATCGTTTGCCATTTTTTGAAGTTGAGTGAGACGCTGGTTTTGCGGACTGTTAGTGGCTAATTCTAGCAGCCTTTTCATTTGTGCCACCTCTGATTTATTATCCACAAATTGTAAAGAGTTATTTTGACGAGCTATTTTCTGGAACTTCTGCGTCTGAGCGGTTTCAGGACGGTTGTCTGCAAACCGGAAAGTAGTAGAGTTTTGCTTTTGTTTGTTTCCAATCTCAGCTGCTGTGGAGCGCTTTGTGTTTTCCTGATTTTTAGATGCATGTGTTTGCATAGCTGGTTCTTTTCAAGTTACGCTTATTACCTGTAATTACGAGCTAAACGCAATTCTACCGTAAAGTACGGTTCTGTTAAAAATACAAAGTATTTTGTGTTCGGAAGTAGCTCGCGCAGGACCAAATTGCTTTTAGGTCTTTGTTGAATCTGTAGAATAATCAAGAAGCAAATAATTTATATACTTGTATGCCGTATTTATTGGTTGTTGATTAACTCCGTCTTTAAAATTAACTCATAATCCAAAAACACCCTTTTCGTTCCAATATTTATAACTCCCATCTAATTGCCTTTTTTCCCAATTTTTCCATAGAGCGCAGTGGTATTGATGCATCGGGATTGAAGCAAGTGAAATGTTATGTTTCAGCTTTTAATTGGATTACAAATTCATTTTTGCCTAATATTGAATTGAGACCTAAAAGACAAAAAATGAAATGGCAATGTTGCAAACACCTTCAGTCGGAAAGATAATCTATCTGCTTGTTTTGATTATTCTGATCAGCTTTTCATTAGAAGCACAAATAGTAAACTCTTTTGTTGATATTCGGGATGGGCAAACATATAAGACAGTAACCTACGCAGTTACCAGTTCTAAACAAGTTATTACTGATCACGATGAATACGGCGCCTATCTGAATGGGGAACCGCGAACCTTTGAGGTTTCATTTAAAAATGGCGTGCCTGGATCTATGACATGGATGGCGCAGAATCTGAACTTTGAAAAGGAGGGATCGAAATGTAAATCTGATTCAGATACTAACTGTAAATCATATGGCAGATTGTATACTTGGGAAGCTTCCAAAAGTGCCTGTCCTAGTGGCTGGCATCTTCCTTCGGACAAGGAGTGGTATTTATTGGCTTATCTGTATGACGGTGTTTCTTCTGCGGGTTAATACTTAAAGAGTACTGAATTAGGAGGAATAAATAAGAGTCTCTTTAACATTAAAAAACCTTTTATATTCTGGTCATCAAATGAATTGGATTCAGCATCTGCATTGGATTGGAAAGTCAACCTTCGTTGGGTTAAGCTTCAGCGATGGAAGGGAGGAAAAAACCTATACAATTCCGTTCGTTGCATGCGGGACTATTGAAATGTTAAGTTCTCTGATTTGAAGAGAAATGTAAGTTACATTTTAAGGAAACAGACCTTTATATGTTAAGGGTAATTTGATGTGACATACGAATACGGCTGTTAACTACTGGCAATATTATTTTAAAAAGCACACCCTGTCGGCAGCGGCTCTTGATTTGCTACCCCGGATGCAAAGTCGTCCGTTACTTCCGAGGTATCAAAACCACCTTTAACAGTACCTTTCATCACTTGACCGCCGTATCCGGCATTGTTCATATGAGCTCTAACATAAACTAACCGGGTTTCTGTAATATCGATGCTGCTTCCCGATCTGGTAAAGGGCTGCTCATCCACATGGCTGTGAGCCAGTATTCTTCGGTGTAGAAGTTCGCCATCTTCTGAAAGCACCTCCCACCAGTCTGCATATTGATTACAACCAGTGTCCGGGCTTAATATGGTAACAGCAAATAGGTATGCTCCAGGACTGCCGTTCACCTCTACCTTGGTTACATCAGCGAACCGGTCTACCGGACGGGTCGAGTTATCATTAGAATCACAAGCTATTATCACAAGAAAGAACAGAAGAGTATTTAGCATTTTCATTATTTGATCATCTTATTAAAGATAGTTGATTTTAAGATCAGGCTAAAAAAAACGCAGCCTTAAGGCTGCGCTCTTCTCACTTTAAAACTAACCGAATTAAGCGGCGTATCATTTCGTCGGACCATTCGAAGTGGTCTGACGCTCTATTTCACAAACTGTGCCTCCTCGGTGCTACCACTCATGGCGGTTGTTGAAGACGTACCTTGTTGAACTGTATTCTGTACGGCATCAAAGTAGCCAGTGCCCACGAAAGCCTGATGCTTCACGGCTTTGAAGCCATCCTCTTGCAATGCAAACTCTCTTTCCTGCAATTCACTATACCCTGCCATACCCCGCTCTTTATAAGCTTTAGACAGCTCAAACATAGAGGTGTTTAGTGCATGGAAACCCGCTAGCGTAATGAATTGGAACTTATAGCCCATGGCAGCTAACTCTTCTCTGAAACTTTCCATTTCTTTCACAGAAAGCTTAGCTGCCCAGTTAAAGGATGGCGAGCAGTTGTAAGCCAACATTTGTTCAGGATATTTTTCTTTGATGCCTTGAGCAAATTCCCTGGCAAGACCCAGGTCAGGATTTGAAGTTTCCATCCAAATCAGGTCAGCGTAAGGAGCATAACTTAAACCGCGGTCAATACCTTGCTCCAATCCATTCTTCACGTGGAAGAAGCCTTCAGCAGTTCGATCCCCTTCTATAAACTTCTGATCTCTTGGATCAATATCAGAAGTAATGAGGTTAGCTGCTTCCGCATCTGTTCTGGCAACCAAAAGTGTAGGAACTCCCAAAACGTCTGCAGCTAAACGTGCAGCGAGTAATTTATTGATTGCCTCCTGGGTAGGTACCAATACCTTACCTCCCAGATGGCCACATTTTTTTGCCGAAGACAGCTGATCTTCGAAATGTACTCCTGCTGCTCCGGCCTGGATCATGGCCTTCATGAGTTCAAAGGCATTTAAGTTTCCTCCAAAACCTGCCTCGGCATCAGCAACTATGGGCGCCATCCAGTCAATGTCCGTTTCACCCGTTACACTTTGGATCTCATCTCTTCGCATCAAGGCATTGTTAATGCGCTTCACTACATTAGGAACTGAATCTGCTGGGTACAAAGACTGATCGGGATACATCTGTCCGGCCAGATTCGCATCAGCGGCCACTTGCCAGCCACTCAGATAAATCGCTTCCAGTCCTGCAGTTACCTCCTGGATAGCCTGGTTACCTGTTAAGGCCCCAAGTCCGGCTACAAAGTCTTGAGAGTTAAGCTTCTTCCAAAGTTTTTCAGCGCCGAGTCTCGCCAGGGTATATTCTACCATGACCGAGCCACGCAGTTTTACCACCTCTTCGGGGCTGTAGGTGCGTTTTACATTTTTCCAACGTGGATTTGTCATCCAATTGCTATACAATTTTTCGATTTGATCTGCTTTGTTCATGGTATTAATCAATTAAGTTATATGCTGGGAGTGTCAAAAATTCTTTATAGTCGTCAGAAAGGACCAGGTCGTCAAATAGCTGTATGGCTTTCTTAAATTCACCTGTCTTATAGTTTTCCTTTCCTATGTATTGTTTTATCTTTTCGATTTCCTCGTTCTTAAGTTCCTGGTAGAGTTCTTTATCAATGACCCTACCGTCATCCAGTTTTGTGCTATCCTGTAGCCATTGCCATACCTGGGTCCTGGAGATCTCTGCGGTGGCCGCATCTTCCATCAGGTGATAGAGCGCCGCCGCTCCATTACCGCGTAGCCAGCTTTCGATATAAAGTATTCCTACATTGATGTTGATGCGAAGACCTGTTTCGGTGACGGTACCTTCCGGAACTGCTATAAGCTCCTTGGCTGAGATTTGTATATCTCTTCGCTTGATATGAATTTGATTCTTGGTAGGCATATGCTGATTAAAAGCATCTTCAGCTACTTGCACCAAACCCGGATGCGCCACCCAGGTACCATCATGGCCTATACGAGCTTCACGTACTTTATCGGCTCTTACTTTTTCCAAGGCTAATTCGTTGGCTTCGGGATCTGACTTAATTGGTATTTGAGCCGCCATACCCCCCATAGCATGAATACCCCTTTTATGGCATGCTTTGATCACAGCAAGAGCATAAGTATTCATGAATGGGACGTCCATAGTCACTTGAGAACGATCCGGTAACACAAAGCCTTTTCTATTTCTAAACTTCTTAATGAAGGAGAAAATATAATCCCATCGGCCGCAATTTAGACCTGCGCTGTGCTCTTTGAGTTCAAACAAAATCTCGTGCAGTTCAAAGCTGGCTAGCATGGTTTCAATAAGTACAGTGGCCTTAATAGAACCCTGCGGTATGCCAATATACTCTTGTGAAAATTCGAAGACCTTGTTCCAGAGACGGGCTTCTTTATGACTTTCAATTTTAGGAAGGTAGAAGTAAGGGCCGCTCCCTTTTGATATTAGCTTTTTAGCATTATGGAAAAAATATAACCCAAAATCCACTAGCCCGCCACTGAGAGGTTCGCCGTCAATAGTAAGATGCTTTTCTTTCAGGTGCCAGCCACGGGGCCGGACGAATAAGGTAGCTATCTTTTCGTTGAGCGTATATTTTTTATTCTTTTCCTTGTTTTCAAACGAGATGGTTCCCACTATGGCATCTCTAAGGTTGATTTGCCCTTGCATAGTATTATCCCAGTTAGGAGTATTACTATCTTCAAAGTCGGCCATGAAAACCTTTGCCCCTGAGTTTAGTGCATTAATGATCATTTTACGCTCGACGGGGCCGGTTATTTCTACCCTTCTGTCCTGAATATCTTCGGGCACAGACGCCACTTTCCAATCACTTTCTCTTATTTTCTTCGTGTTCTCCAGAAATCCTGGAATCTGGCCATTGTCCAGTTCCTTCTGTCTTATCTCGCGCGCCTTTAGTAACCTTTTACGCTCCGCATTAAAATTATGATGCAGCGCCTCAATAAAATTAAGCGCTTCAGGTGTAAGGATCTCATTGTATGGTGGTTTTATATCCGCGTCGATCAAGATCGAGCTAGTCATCTCTCTGGTTTTCATAGTAGATTCGATCATGGTTTATAGTATTTAAAGTAAACTCTCTGACGAATATAGAAAAAATTCTTTAATAGCGAAAATTCGCTAAAAGAAATTTTATGCAAAATATAAGTATCTTTGAAAGATGGTGAATGGAAACTTTTCGCTCAAGCATATTTTGGGACTGAAAGTGCGTGATCTTCGTATGGAACAAGACTTGTCGTTTCAAGCTCTGTCCGAGCAGACGGGTTTGAGCATGTCTTACCTAAGTGAGATTGAAAAAGGGAAGAAGTACCCTAAAGGAGATAAAATTATTGCCCTTTCAGAAGCATTTGGCGTCAGCTACGATTATCTTGTTTCTCTTCAGGTTTCAAAAAAACTTCAGCCTGTGGTCAATTTACTCCAATCAGATTTTTTCAAAGAGTTTCCCTTGGAGGCCTTCGGCCTTGAACCGCAGAAGATTATAGAACTCATATCGGTAGCGCCGGAAAAGATTAATGCTTTCATTACTTCTATTATAACTATAGCAAGGAATTATAAAATGCGAGGAGAGCATTTCTATTTTGCGGCTTTGAGGGCTTATCAGGAAATGAATGATAATTATTTTCCTGACCTGGAAGCTGCCGCTAATTCTTTTCGTAAAAAACATGCTTCCTTGCTCACAGTGCCTATATCCGTAAATGCTCTAAAAGACGTTTTGAATAAAGATTTTGGAGTGAAGTTAGATCGTGGGACTTTGCCAAAAAATGATACACTCCGTGATTTAAGATCATTTTTTAATGCTGAAGGTCGTAACCTGATGATTAATAGAGGACTTACGCCCGCGCAGGAGAGCTTTCTATTAGGCAGAGAGGTAGCTTTTCAAGATCTGAACCTTTCGGAGCGGCCACTGGAAACTCCTCCTCAGCGTGAGTATAACTTTGAGACCATTCTCAATAATTACAAAGCCTCCTATTTTTCGGCAGCGTTGATTATGCCTGAAAAAGAGGTGATCAAAGACATTAAGAAAGTAGCGCGTTCTTTAAAATGGGATAAAGCCATGATCACAGAATTGGCAGGAAAGTATCGTGCTACACCCGAAATGCTCATGCAACGCCTTACTAATATTCTGCCCAGGCTTTTTGGGATCAAAAACCTGTTTTTCCTTCGTTTTGTCGGTACTGATGACTTTTCTAACTATCAGCTGACCAAGGAGTTGCACCTTTCCAGAAGTCATAATCCTCATTCGAATGAGCTGAACGAGCACTATTGTCGTAGATGGTTAGCAATCCGTATGATCAAGCAGCTAAGAAGTACATCAAAGATTAATAAAGTAAATAAGCTCTTAGCCGGGGCACAGATCTCCAAATATTATGGTACTGAGGACGATTATCTTTGTTTATCACTCGCCTTTCCGAATGTCTCTAATCCACGTGAGAGCATAAGTGTAACTATAGGTTTTTACATCGATAATGGCTTAAAGAAGCGCATCAAATTTATAGATGACCCCTCAATCAAAGCCAGGGTAGTCAATACAACTTGCGAAAGATGCGCCTGGACGGATTGTGAGGACCGAATTGCTCCACCCATTCAGGTTGAACGTGAGTCAATTCAGAATGAAATACTTACGGCGCTTAACCTGATGTCTTCCTTAAAGATGTAATTTAGCGGTTTCTTATATTTCATTGAAATAATGAATTATAATTTCTAACTTTTCAATAAGCCTATTTTTTTGATTTTTATGGTTGGATTTAAAACACCACTTTTTTTTGGCTTCCTACTAGTTTGTATAGTAATTGACCTATCGGTCATTGCCCAAAGTCCCGACTTGAGATTTGATCACTTAAACAGCATTCCTGAACTCGTTAACCGCTCCGTCACCTCTGTAGTTCAGGATAACAAAGGTTATATATGGCTTGGAACCCCGGATGGCTTATTGCGTTATGATGGATTCAGCGCCAGGATCTATAAAAATGACCCTAAAAAGGAAAACTCTCTTTCTGATAATAATATACAGGCATTGGCTGTTGATGCCTTAGGTAACTTATGGATAGGTACCCAAAGCGGAGGTTTGAATCAATTTATTCTTGATCAAGAAAGATTTGTACATCATAATCACGACCCCGAAGATAATACATCAATCAGCGGGAATGGTATATGGTCATTGTTGGTAGATTCCAAAGGACAACTGTGGGCGGGTTCGTGGTCAAATGGCTTAAATAAGTTGGATCCCGGTGTAGGTAACTTTGAACGATTTTCAGAAGGTAGTAACGACCCTGTCTTAGCTATTTTTGAAGATAATAATGGCTACGTCTGGTACTCGTCTGGCGGTCTCAACAGACTGGATGTAATGTCCGGTGCAATTCAAAACTATACCAATGTTGCTGGTGATTCTAGCTCCTTAAGCTCAAATAATATCCGCGATATTGCTCAAGATCCTAATGGTGATATTTGGATAGCTACGGATAACGCCGGTCTAAATAAGCTAAATAACGATGGTTATACTTTTACCTGGTTTAGTCAATCTGAGCAAGGCTTGAGTAGTGACGCTATTTACGACATCCATATGGCCAATAACGGTTTTATCTGGTTAGCCACTAACGGTGGTCTTGACTTATTTGATATTAAAAAATATAGGTTTTATAACTTTAAAAATGATGTGACAGATCCATTCAGCCTGAGTAACAATAGTCCCCGCATTATTTTTGTGGATAATACAGGTTCAACCTGGATTGGTAATGAGGGAGGTAGAATCAACAAGACTCTGGATAAGAAGGCGTTTTTCACCTACAATTCTATAAGTGGCCTTTCCAACAATTTGATCCGGTCGCTCTATGAAGACCACTCAGGTGAGATCTGGATTGGAACCCAAGGCGGAGGTCTTAATATTCTTTCAACTGATGGGACCATCCGTCAGATATCACAAGACAGTTCCTCAGCAATTTATGTGGCAAGTCCTCAGACGTCGGCCATTAAGAAATATCAGGATGAGTATTGGGTAGGTACCTGGGGCGATGGCGTTTACGTATTGAACTTTGAGAATAACCAGACCAGACATTTCAGCCACGATCCTGCTGTAAATTCTGTCTCAGACGATCGTATACAGGTTTTTCATATTGATAAGCAGGGAGTATTCTGGGTAGGAACGGAAAACGGGTTAAATATTTTTGATTCTAATACTGGACAATGGCAGGTTTTTGAAGGGTTAAATGGCAGTACCATACAGGGCCAAGCTTTTTTAGAAGCTGAAGATGGTTCATTATGGATTGGAACATGGAATGGGCTCAATAAGGTAAGTCCCGATAGAAGAAGTATTAAAAGCTGGCGTGAAAGTGAAAAAGGACTTGTAAATGAGCATGTAATAAGCCTGTATCTTGAAAGTAAAACTCTTTGGATAGGGACTTTTGGAGGAGGATTATTTCGGTTTGATACTAAAACAGAAACATTTAAGAATTATACAGAAAACGATGGTTTACCCAATGGAGTGATTTATGGCATTAGAGCCGATAACGAAGGCCACCTTTGGATGAGTACTAATAATGGGTTATCGAGATTCAATATTAAATCTGAGAGTTTTAGGAACTACGATAAAAGCGAAGGCTTACAAGGCAATGAGTTTTATTGGGGCGCTGTTGGATCAACTTCTGACGGACGACTTATGTTCGGTGGTTCCAATGGTTTAAATCTTTTTTCACCTGAAGAAATAAAGGATAATACGCTTGTGCCTCCGATTGTGATCAGCGATTTCCAGATCTATAATAAACCTGTTTCTATTGGGGCCGACTCAGTTTTAGAGAAGAGCATTTCTTACACGGATGCGGTTCAGCTTTCTTACAAAGATGCTGTGTTGACGTTTAGTTTTGCCGCACTGAATTTCAATTATCCGGAAAAGAACCAATATGCGTACATGCTGGAGGGCTTTGAAACGGATTGGAATTACGTAGGTAATCGTCATGCTGCTACTTACACTAATCTGGATCCCGGGGAATATGTGTTTAGAGTAAAGGGTTCAAATAATGATAACATTTGGAATGAAGAGGGCGCCAGTCTCATTATTACTATTTCTCCGCCATTTTGGAGAACCTGGTGGTTTTATACGTTGGTCATTTTAGCCATGGGAGGAGGCGCTTATTGGTTCATAAGATCTCGTGAGAAAACATTAAAAAGAGATAAGAAGGCTTTAGAAGATGCGATAGCCAAAGCGCAGAAAGAAGTTGAAGACCAAAAAAGGCAAATGGCTGAACAACGTGAAAAGGAGAAGGACCGCATCTGGACTGACCAGGGTATTGTGCAACTTGGCGATGTGCTAAGCGGCTCTAAGGATGATATTGAGGAGCTCTGCAGAAATGTATTGAAGACTTTGGTTAAATATCTTGAAGTAAGATTGGCGGCGATTTACTTAATTAATGAGAACCAAGAAGGTAAGAAAGTTTTGATCCAACGCGCAGATTATGGCTACGACCAAAAAAACAAAGAATTTGGCATAGGAGATGGCATGGTAGGCGAGTGTTTTAAAAATAGGGAAGCGTCCTATTTTGACAGCTTGCCCGTTGGCTACCTAAAAGTAACCAGTGGTCTTGGTGAGTCTTCTGCTTCACATCTTTTGCTTGTACCACTGATTTACGAAGATATAATAATTGGCGTCATGGAGATTGGTTGCTTTAAGCCTATTCCGGAATTTAAACGTGATCTGGTTATTACCTTTTCGCAACGGCTGACCGCAGCAATAAATACTACCATTTTAGGTGAGCAAACGAAAAAGTTGCTAGACGATTCAAAGATTAAAGCTGAAGAACTTACCGTTCGTGAAGAAGAGCTACAACAAAATCTTGAGGAGATGCAGGCCATCAATGAGGATCGTGACCGCAGAGCTAAGGAGATGGAGGAAAAGGTAAGTAAGCTAAAAAAAGAGATTTCAGGTTTGAAGAAGAAGACGAAGGTCTAATCAATCAAATAACTCTTTAATTCATTAAACTCATTCTTAACCAAATGACTTTTCTTTTCTTTTTTAAGATAAGATGAAAGGCGCACGGGAATTTCTATTTCTCCTATAACCTCGGTAACGGTGTCAATAAACTTAGCCGGGTGGGCGGTCTCCAGGAATACGCCTGTACCACCAGATTTTTGCAGTTGCTTTCTCAATCCCAGATAGCCTATTGCACCATGTGGATCTAGGACATATCTGTACTTTTCATGGACCTCTTTCATTACCTTTTTAGTATTATCATCATTGAAGCTATAGCCAGAGATGTCATTGGTTATTTGATCCCAGGATTGACCGTAAATTTCAGTCATCCGCCCGAAATTGCTAGGGTCGCCAACGTCCATAGCGTTTGAAATAGTTTTTTTTGATGGTTTGGGGTCAAAGAGGCCATCTTTCAAATAGGCGGGTACGATATCGTTGATATTAGATGCAGCTACGAATCCGGAGATGGGTAAACCCATGGCCTTTGCTAGCAATCCTGCAGTTAGATTTCCATAGTTTCCACTGGGTACCGAAAAGGTCACTTTTTCATGGTCATGAAGCTGTGCCATAGCCCAGAAATAATAAAATGATTGGGGAATGAGTCTTGCTATATTGATTGAATTGGCGCTGGTCAGTTTCATTTTCCGGTTCAGCTCTTTATCCAGAAAAGCTGCTTTAACCATTCGTTGGCAATCATCGAAAGTACCTTCTACCTCTAAGGCGGTAATATTCTTGCCAAGCGTAGTTAGCTGCTGTTCCTGTAAATGGCTTACTTTTCCTTTAGGATATAAGATCACAACATCTACGTTCTGTACATCTAAAAAACCATTGGCTACTGCACTTCCGGTATCACCCGAGGTGGCCACAAGAACAGTAACCTTTTCGTTTGAAAAAAGGCTGAGACATCGTGCTAGAAACCGGGCGCCTACATCTTTAAAGGCACAGGTCGGACCGTGGAATAGTTCTAAGCTAAAAAGGTTATCGTGCACCTCAACCACCGGCAATGGGAAGTTGAGTGTTTCCTCAATTATACTATACAGTTTTTCTTCAGATACATCCGAGCCTACAAAAGGCTTAGCAACTGTGAAGCCAATATTACTTAATGTTTCATTATGAAGATTATCGAGAAAACTAACGTCTAGTTTAGGAATGTGGGCAGGCATAAATAAACCATTATCATCTGGTAAACCTTTGATCACCGCTCCTTGAAATGAAGTGTGTGACACCTCTTGTTTAGTACTGTAGTATTTCATGCTGAAATAATTTTGGCGCCTTCTTCATTTATGTTAGAAATATACAGCTCGTGATCAATCCCTAACGTAGTGTATTCATCTTTAAAAGACTTAGCTACTTTTTCAGCTATTTCAGGATCATTGCACAACGCAAAAACAGAAGGTCCTGAACCCGAAATACTACAGCCTAATGCCCCGTTCTCTAAAGCTGCAGTTTTTAATTCACCAAATCCCGGTATTAACATAGAGCGTACAGGTTCCACGATAACATCTTCCAACGATTTACCTATCAATTCGTAATCTGCTGAAGCGAGTCCGGACACGAGGCCTGCTACATTTCCCCATTGCTTTATGGCTACCTCTAGGGGGATGTCTTTACGTAGAATTCGTTTTGAATCGGAGGTCTTCACCTCTATTTGAGGATGAATAACTACAATAACTAAGTCTTTTGGGAAACTAAGATTAACCACTTCTAATGGGTAGTAATTTCTTACCAATGTAAAACCACCTAATAGCGAAGGCGCTACATTATCGGCATGTGCTTTTCCGGATGCAACAGCTTCGCCCATCATAGCGAATTTGATAAGGTCATATTTTCTAAGTGGGCTCCCTAGTAGTTGATTAGCGCCGAACACCGCTCCGGCAGCGCTGGATGCACTTGAGCCAAGACCGCTACCCGGTGCAACATTCTTATGAATAGTGATGTGTATTCCTTGGTTGGAGCCGACTTGATCGAGTAATCCTTGAACAGACACTCCTGCAACATTTAGTTTAGGATCCGTAGGTAGGTCAGACCCGGGCATATCAATGGCGATACCTGTCCCATCGCGAAGAGTGAGTTCTAATTGGTCGCCGATGTTATCCATCGCCAAACCAAGTATGTCAAAGCCGGGGCCTACATTGGCCACTGTAGCAGGGGCGAAAACTTTTATGGAGCTACTCATGAGCAATGCGCATAATATCCCCAAAAATACCCATAGCCGTAACCTCTGCCCCAGCTCCTGCACCTTTTATTACAAGAGGCTGTTCGGTATATCGCTTGGTGTAAAACAAAACAATGTTGTCTTTGCCTTCGAGATTATAAAATGGATGATCCGGAGTGATCATCTCAATACCGGCTTCGGCCTTGCCTTTATCAAAACTGGCAACGTACTTCATTTTAGCGCCCTGGTCCTCCGCCTCTATAAATAAATCCTGAAAATCCTTTTCATGTGTTTCCAGTTTTTTGAAAAAGTTGGATACACTTTTCGTGTTCATACAAGCATTAGGCATAAATGGCCTTGCTTTGATTTGTTTTAATTCCATTTCAAAGCCGCTCTCCCGAATGAGAATAAGTATTTTTCTCATCACATCAACACCACTTAAGTCAATCCTCGGATCCGGCTCGGTGTAACCTTCTTCCTGGGCCTGCTTCACAATGTCTATAAATCTGGTCTTCTCACTGAAGTTGTTAAATATGAAGTTTAAACTTCCCGACAGAACAGCCTGAATTTTAACCACCTCATCGCCGCTCTTGATAAGATCGCTGAGTGTATTGATCACCGGAAGTCCGGCGCCAACGTTGGTTTCAAACAAGAACTGAGTTCGATAACGAAGTGCAGTGTGTTTTAATAACTGATAAGATGAATAACTTTGGGTACAGGCAATCTTATTTGGGGTAACCACTGAAATACTCTTTTCCAGCACTTTTTGATAGCTAGAAGCCACTGACTCTTCGGCAGTATTATCAATAAAGATACTATTGCGCATGTTCAAAGCATACATTTCATTAATAAAAGCTTCCAGCTTCATTTTCTTTCCTTCCTTCAATAGCTCGTCTTTCCATTGATTGAGCTCAATACCCTCGGACTTAAATAGCATTTTCTTACTGTTCGCAAGGCCGGCTATTCGAATATTAATATGGAGATGCTCTGCCAGATAGTCTTTTTGCCGCTTCAGCTGTTCTATAAGTGTTCCTCCTACATTACCTACCCCTATCATGAAAAGATTGAGTTGCTTTCTTTCAGATAAAAAGAAGCTCTCATGAAGACTATTCAAGGCTTTTTTGACTTCATTGCCATTGATAACCACAGAAATATTCTTCTCAGATGATCCCTGAGCGATGGCCTTTATATTTACGCCGTTTTGCCCTAGCACGCTAAACATTTTACCACTAACCCCGACCTGCTGCTGCATGTTAGAGCCCACGAGCGCTACAATAGCTAAATCTGTTTCAATATCAAGTTTATCTACTTTATGAATGGCCAATTCGTATTCGAATTCGGTTTCAATAGCCTTTTTAGAAACAGCGCTATCAGCCTGATCAATTCCCACACAAATGGAATGTTCCGATGATGCCTGTGTGATCAATATAACATTGATTTGAGCCTGTGATAATGCCTTAAAAAGACGATAGGAAAAGTTAGGAATGCCCACCATTCCACTTCCCGTCAGGCTGAAAAGCGCTATGCTTCTTATGGAAGATAATCCTTTAATGATTTTCCCATTGCTCTTTCTAGATTGCTTTGAGATTACGGTACCCGGATGGTCCTTATCAAAAGTATTTTTGATGCAGATAGGTATTTTGGCATCTAGTACCGGCTGAATGGAGGGTGGATACAAAACTTTGGCGCCGAAGTGTGAAAGCTCCATGGCTTCTTCGTATGAGATCTTCTCAATGGCGTAAGCCGATCTTACCATTCGGGGATCGGCCGTCATCATTCCACTAACATCTGTCCATATTTCTAACTGTTTGGTTTTTAAAGCCGCGGCAATGATAGCGGCCGAATAGTCCGATCCACCTCGACCTAGTGTAGTAGTTTCACCTCTTGCATTAGTCGCAATAAAGCCTGGACAGATCCATATGCCGTTGGTGTTTTTGAAATAGGAGCTTACCGCCCTGTTAGTGGTGTTGAAATTTACATTAGCTCTACCATAGTTACTATCGGTCTGTATGAGTTCCTTTGGAGCGGCAAGTTGTGACGTCAAACCCTGATCAAGTAGGAAATCGTTAATGATCATTGAAGAGGCTATTTCACCAAAGCTTACTATGCGGTCAAGTGTTTTTAAACTCAGCTCATGAATTAGAAAAACGCCCCTGTAAATATCTTCAAGCTCATTAAGTAATATTTTAACTTTACTCAGTGTCTTACCCTGGGCTTTAACTGAAATGAGATCTTTAATCATTTGAAGATGACGTTCCTCTATTTTATTGAAGATCTTTATGTAGGTGTCATCACCTTTGGCGGCGAATTCGCTGCATTCAATTAAAAGATTTGTAATGCCTCCGAGAGCAGAAACAACCACTATAACAGGCTTATCTTTCTCGGAAATTATATCCTTAACCAGACTTATATTTTTTGCGGTGGCAACAGAAGTACCTCCGAATTTGATTACCAACATGGGATTAGAAAAATGATTGTGAATTTGAAGTTATTGGCTGATGCCTATTGGCGATATAGAAGTGTTAACCCCAGAATGGGGTAATAGTGGTAGATGTAGCGCTGCTAATAAAGATCCTGCCGGGCTGAGTTAGTTTTATATTATGTTTTGTATTTAGGTTCAAGTACAGAACTATCTATTAGTTTGAAGCAGTGAATGTAACAGATAATTCTAAGTTGTCAAAGATGAAATGCTTTATTGTTTATGTAGAGATAAATTAATCTTTGCAATATTTTGATATATATCTCTTAGACTTTTTACTACCAAGTTCCAGCGCACGTTGAAAATCTGAGCAAATTTCACTTTTAAGATACTGCCTTTCTAATCTACTTTTTGCAACGCCTCGATTATGATAAGCGCCTGTGAAATTTGAATCAAACTGAATCGACTTAGAAAAATTTTCAATTGCTTTGCTGTAACGTGAGGTGGATAAGTATGAATTACCAAGATTGAAATATAATACAGTCATATAAGATTCATCGAATTCATTATATTTTATTGCCAAGGTGTAATTACTAATGGCCTTTTCATATTTTTTCATTTTGTAAAGCAGGTTTCCTGAATGTTCTAAATAGCTTGTAGATTTTGGATTCAATGAAATAGCTTTCTCAACTGCAAACAAAGCTGAATCATATTGAGCTAACAAATCCAGCGCTTGTGATTTTCCAAAGAAGAAATCACCATCCTTATCATTAAGTTGGATGGCCTTATTGAAGTAATGAACTGCTCCTTGTAAATTAGATCTGTTAACAAGGAGCTCTCGACCTTGGTTATAAAACCTAGTACTCTCACTGAATCCCTTATCAAGATAAAATTTCTGCTCTGCTAACAGATCGATATGAATAAAGAGTAAGACTATAAATAGAGGCTTCTTCATAGTGTAAATACAAAAAGCCAGGTTTAACATAGTTAAACCTGGCTTGAAATCAGCTTACTTTAGATTAACTACCACAAGCCTCGCACTCATCCGGGTTATCCAGTGAGCAAGCCATATCGGCTTGTTTTTGAGTTAAGGCAGCTGTTTCTCTTTCGGCTACTGTCTTTTGCACTTTCGGCGCTTCTTCTTTCGTTTTTTCAACGGTAAACTGAATAGCGCTCGTAGCAGCTTTAGATCTTAGGTAGTACATACCTGTTTTCAAGCCTTTCTTCCAGGCGTAGAAGTGCATAGAAGTAAGCTTACCAAAGTTTGGATTCTGGATATGAATATTCAAACTCTGGCTTTGGCAGATATAAGCCCCCCGGTCAGCTGACATGTCTATAATTGTCTTTTGAGAGATCTCCCAAACCGTTTTATAGATATCCTTGATATTCTGAGGTACTTCTGGCATATCCTGTACGGAACCGTTTGCCTCAATCAATCTGTTTTTCATAGCATCATCCCAAAGGCCGAGCTTGATCAGGTCCTTCATCAGATGTTTGTTCACTACTATGAATTCGCCGGAAAGCGTTCTTCTGGTATAGATATTAGAAGTGTATGGCTCAAAGCACTCATTATTACCTAAGATCTGTGAAGTTGAAGCTGTAGGCATAGGAGCCAATAAAAGAGAATTACGAACACCATTTTTCTTCACTTGTTTTTTCAAGGTATCCCAGTCCCATCGTCCTGAAGAGGGTGTTATACCCCACATATCAAACTGGAAGATTCCTTTCGATACCGGAGATCCTTTGAACGTTTCGTAAGCGCCGTCCTTTTCTGCAAGTTCCATGGAAGCTTCCATGGCTCCGAAATAAATAGTCTCGTGAATATCTTTATTCAAACCCCTGGCTTCATCAGACTCAAATGGCATTTTAAGCTGAATGAATGCATCGGCAAGACCCTGAACACCTATTCCTATTGGTCTATGCTTCAAATTAGAGTTACGAGCTTCTTCAACCGGATAGTAGTTAATGTCAATTACCTTATTCAGATTACGAGTGATTACTTTGGTAATTTCGTACAAACGTTGGTGATCAAACTTACCATCGACAGTAACAAACTTAGGAAGTGCAATGGAAGCAAGATTACAAACCGCTACTTCATCAGGAGAAGTATACTCCATGATCTCAGTACATAAGTTACTCGACTTAATCGTGCCTAAATTCTTTTGGTTTGACTTTTTGTTAGCGGCATCCTTGTACAACATGTAAGGTGTACCTGTTTCTATTTGGGCTTCTAGTATTTCAAACCACAGATCTTGCGCCTTTACCTGCTTTCTATACTTTTCTTCCTTTTCGTACTTTATATAAAGTTTTTCAAAGTCATCTCCGTACGCTTCAGCTAAGCCAGGAGCTTCATTAGGGCAGAAAAGGGACCAATCACTATTTTCTTCTACCCTTTTCATGAAAAGATCGGAAATCCATAAGGCATAAAAGAGATCCCTTGCGCGTAACTCCTCTTTACCATGATTCTTCTTCAAATCAAGAAATTCGAATATATCGGCATGCCAAGGCTCAAGATAAATGGCAAAACTTCCTTTTCTCTTACCTCCACCCTGATCAACATAACGAGCCGTCATATCGAAATTTCGGAGCATAGGAACAATACCATTAGAAACACCACCTGTTCCTTTAATATATGACCCGGTCGCCCGTACATTATGAATACTTAGACCAATACCGCCGGCAGATTGTGAAATCTTTGCGGTTTGCTTTAGTGTATCGTAAATTCCATCAATACTATCGTCCTTCATAGTAAGTAGAAAACAGGAAGAAAGTTGAGGTTTTGGTGTGGCAGCATTAAATAATGTAGGGGTTGCATGAGTGAACCACTTTTCTGAAAGAAGGTTGTATGTTTCTATTACCGCATCAATATCATCCATGTGAATACCCACTGCCACTCTCATAAGCATATGTTGTGGCCTTTCTACGATCTTTCCATCCACCTTCATTAGGTAAGAACGCTCTAAAGTCTTGAAACCAAAGTAATCGTAGCTGAAGTCACGATCATAAATGATCGAGGAATCCAGAAGTGCAGCATTCTTTTTAATTACTCCGTATGCCTCTGTTGATATTAAAGGTGCATTTTCACCTGTTTTAGGGTCAACATAGGTGTAAAGTCTTTTCATTGTATTGGAAAACGACTTGCTAGTAACCTTGTGAAGGTTAGAGAGGGCAATTCTAGCTGCTAGTTTAGCGAAATCCGGATGCTTAACTGTCATGGAAGCAGCGGTTTCCGCAGCCAAGTTATCTAACTCCACTGTAGTGACACCATCATAAATGCCGTTAATTACTTTTTTGGCGATGTCAAGCGGCTCAATGTAATTAAGGTCTAAGCCATAACATAATTTTTCGACTCTTGCGGTCACTTTGTCGAACTTCACAGATTCTCGTCTGCCGTCTCTTTTAATTACTAACATGATTCATTTGGTGGTTTGGAATTACAAAAAGTTTAAAAAATTAAAAATCTTCGTCAAGGGAGAATCTAGGTGCATCTTCGGCTCCTTTCATGACACCAGCTTTTTGGTAGTCACCGACTCTTTTTTCGAAGAAATTGGTTTTGCCCTGTAGCGAGATCATTTCCATGAAATCAAACGGGTTGGATGCCCCATAAACTTTTTGGCCAACTAACTCAAATAATAATCTGTCAGCAACAAATTCTATGTACTGACACATTAAGTCGGCATTCATGCCTATCAAATTGACCGGTAGGGCGGAGGTTACAAATTCTTTTTCTATTTCAACAGCGTCCTTAATGATCCCTATTACTGTTTCTTCCGGAAGCTTATTTTGTATGTGATTATTATAGAGAAGACAGGCGAAGTCGCAGTGAAGTCCTTCATCTCTGGAAATCAACTCATTGGAGAAGGTCAGCCCTGGCATTAAGCCACGCTTTTTCATCCAGAAAATGGAGCAGAAGCTACCAGAAAAGAAAATACCTTCAACGGCTGCAAAGGCAATCAAACGCTCTTGAAAGTTGCCTTCATCTATCCAACGGAGCGCCCAATCTGCCTTCTTTTTAACGCAATCCATGGTCTCGATGGCATTAAAAAGTTTGTCCTTTTCCGCGGGATCTTTTACATAGGTATCTATAAGTAAAGAATAAGTTTCTGAGTGAATATTCTCAATAGCAATCTGAAAACCATAGAAAAACTTTGCTTCTGTATATTGGACTTCTGCTACGAAGTGCTCAGCCAGATTTTCATTAACTATACCATCGCTAGCCGCAAAAAATGCCAATACATGAGAGATGAAATGACGTTCACCATCATTCAAATTTCCCCAATCCCTTAGATCTTGGCTTAAATCTATTTCCTCAGCTGTCCAGAAACTGGCCTCTGCCTTTTTATAATACTCCCATATATCATCATGTTGAATGGGGAATAATACAAAACGATTTGCATTCTCTTGAAGAATCTTTTCTTGGGCAGTGGCAATTTCACTCATCTCTCTCAGTTTAATTTAACGTTCTAACTCGATTTGACTGACTTCTAATGATTTTCTTACAAAGTTACGAGGAAGCAACTAAGACAGTCAAGGAAACCATTGAGGCCAATAGGTCATACAAATATTGACAATGGACACTTAAAAACAAAGCAGCTGATTTTTACTCGGGGGATTATTTTATTTTGTATTAACAATCTGTTTAACAGATACTTATGCTGATTAATTAAATTAGAACTTGCCCCTTTTATGGTTCTGATGAGGGTCGAAAAAAAGTCAAAAAGTTTTCCACAAAACCAAGCAATATTCACATTGCTTTGTGAATAAAATAGGTGGGATACCTTACATTAAGTTAAGTCCTCTTTAGAAGTTTATTTTTAAGCGTGTCAGGTATGTAATCGATTTGTGGATTACCATTCGAGAGGAACCAATCAGAAGGGCCGTAATATGTAGTGTTAGAAAGAGGGTCTATAAATTTTGAGTACCTCTTCTGCCTAACCCAATTAGACAGAGCGGCTGATATTGAACTTCGGGATTTTGATTTGTCCAGATCAGGTTCGGATTCAAGTATGAATTCCACAATATCGCCAGCTGTAAATATGTGGTTAACCTGTTGCTGAAAAAAGCTAATTTTCCTGGTCCAGGACCATTCTGGGCTATATCCGTCAAAGTTCAAAACCTGGGTGTGAAGTTCATCGGTTTCATTAAAAATGGGGATACTGGTCAGGTTTCTAATATGATTATCGATTTCGGCGATTTCATCTTTAAATGCATTAATCTTCTGTTCTAGCGCTTGCTTGCGCTCTGCAAGCGCCTTTAAGTATAGATCGGCATATTTTTCGGGAACGTTTATCTTCATAGTAGTCTTTAAAACATGTATACTCAGGGGTTTTATCTCTTTAAATATTTTGCAAGCAAATAAAGCAAAATAATCAAGCGAATCAAGCGAAATATTAAAATTGCTTGCCTTCCTGTAAGCGCTTGGATTGTCATGAATTAATTTTAAATTCAGATTTGCTTAAAAAATGAAAAGAGCTACCTTTGCAAACCATTTAAGAAACGTTTAAAATGTACGCAATTGTTAACATAGCCGGTAAGCAGTTCAAAGTAACGCAAGACCAATTCGTTTATGCTCCCAAATTGGAGGGCGAAGAAGGCGCTTCCGTAGAGTTCAACGAAGTACTTCTTTTAGATAACGAAGGAAAAGTTGACGTTGGCGCTCCGTTGGTAAAAGGAGCTAAAGTTTCAGGGAAAATTCTGGGACACGTAAAAGGAGATAAAGTTGTAGTCTTCAAGAAAAAAAGAAGAAAAGGGTATAAGGTGAAGAATGGCCATCGCCAGGATTTCACTAAGGTATTAATAGAAGGTATATCTAAATAAAATAGAACATGGCACATAAAAAAGGAGCAGGTAGTTCTAAAAACGGAAGAGAGTCAGAAAGTAAACGACTTGGTGTAAAAATATTTGGGGGTCAGGATGCTATTGCCGGTAATATCATCGTTCGTCAACGTGGTACCAAACATCATCCCGGTCTTAATGTAGGTATAGGTAAAGATCATACGCTATTTGCCTTAAAGAATGGTGTAGTATCTTTCAAAAAAGGTAAGAACAACCGGTCTTATGTTTCTGTAGAAGAGATAGCAGAAGCTTAAAAAAGCACATTTATGAAATTTTAAAGCACGACGCATAAGGTCGTGCTTTTTTAGTTCACACCCAACCCGCTTCTTCCTGTAACGCTCATCCAGCCATCTTTAATTTCAAAGCCAGCATTTACCACATCTACTACTAAATCAAGACTACCGTCCAGGTCCAAATATTTTGTGTTTGAAAAACTCATGGCTGAATGAAGCGCAGCAGTAATACTAATAGAACTTTCATCGTTGCAGCCCCACATAAGATCAATGCTTGCAGCTTGTGCAATTGAGGCAATTCTTCTGGCCGGAAATATTCCTCCAGACTTCATCAGCTTAATATTATAAATATCACTGGCCCTGGATCCGGACGCCAATGTAAATGCGTCCGATGGATCTATGAGGCTTTCGTCTGCTGCAATTATTTTTTTTACTTCGTCAGGAAGTTTTTTTAATTCGTTGATAGCGTTTGCCGGAACAGGTTGTTCGATGAGTTCAACTTCGTCTTCTTTTGTATCATAAAAGAATTTTAACAACATTTCGGTGTTATAACCTTGGTTAGCATCTACTCTGATTATGAACTGCTTACCAAATTTTTCTCGAAGTTTCTTCACCCTGGCAATATCCTCTTCGAGGGTTTTCCCGGTCTTTACCTTTACTATCCTGAATCCCATTCCATAGTACTCCTGGGCTTCCTCTAAAGTATCTTCAACATTCTTAATTCCGATCGTTACAGATGTAGGTAAAGAGTTAATTCGCTGCCCAAGAAATTGAGCCAAGGGTATATCTAAGTATTTTGTAAATGCATCGTGAATTGCAATATCTAATGCAGCCCTGGCAGCGGGATTTTTAGGTAAAGTCTCCTGAATGTCATTTAAGATAGAATAAAAATGCCTGATATCTCTGCCTTTGATAAAATCCAAATTCCCCGCATTAAGAACATCCATGGTTGAGGTAAGATTCTCACCTACGACATACTCACTCGGATTGCCTGATCCGTAACCTATTATTCCATTTTCTAGCTCTATTTCAACCAGAGCGTTGTACACTTTATCCACAGTTTTGAAGGCAATGGTATATGGCCTTTTATTACCCAGGTCTTTTTGGTATACTTTTATATTTTTGATTTTCATGGATTAGGGTTGATCGATTTTTCCGAATAAGAATTAAATATGTTAATGAGAGATTGAACAATTACCTCTACACCATCGTAAAGAGGCGCTATTACTGGCAATCCAATTTCCTCTTCTATTCTGAGCTTAGTACTTTGAGCCTCGGCCGTATTAAGATTTTGTGTGTTTAGTGTTACAGCTACCATCTTGGCCCCTAGCATTTTGATCAATTCGATCTCTTCTTCTAAAGGGGGTATTTTCTTGCCATAACTCTCTAATCCATTGTAAAACGTTCGAGTTGGGTCATGCTGCAAGATTACACCATCTAACTCTGCCGAAATAATGTATTCTGATCCGCAAGGGCCACTCGGATTACGAAGAGAAGATTGTCCCTCAAGAATGATAATATCTGGATTCTCATTTTTCCAACAGTCTAAAATGGCATGTTCAAGCTCGCCAGAAATGAAATCGTTTGGTGTTGAATCGAAAATAAAGCCATACTTTGTGCCTTGTAGCCAGCCGGTCTGACCTGTATAGATCATATGCGCATTATACCCGTTAGCTCGTAAGTCGTTAACTATGAATTTACTGGTGGTACGTTTTCCTAGAGCACAGTCTGTACCTAAAACTGCTATCTTAGGACATTTAACGGTATTTATTTTACCGCTCCAAAAATGTAGTTCACTAAAGGCTTTAGGTTTTCTTATGTCATAAATAGTAGCGCTGGAATTGTAAATTGCTTTTGCAAACTCATCTATCTCTGTTAGTGTCTCGTGCAAACCGTTGACTATACTAATCCCTAGCTCTAATGTATGAATTATTAAGGGATATAGTTCTTTAGGTAATATACCCCCCTTAGTCGCCATACCTATGATGGCGAATTCAGGTGTCTTTCCCACTTTTGTGATTAACTCATCAAGTTGTGCGCATACTGGTATATTCCGGAATTCCCCATCTAATATCTCACCCGCGTCTTGACCTGCAGATGTATTATCTAAGACACCTACAATTTCAAATCGATCAGATTGTCTAATTAAGCCGTGGGCTGTTTTCGCATGAATATCGTTGAGAAGACCTCCGGTTATTATACAGGCAGTCCCGGAAATAGATTGCTTACTTGTCATAGTTAATTCTGAATTGTGATAGATCAGGTTGAACCGCTCGGGATCTGTTGAGTTCATATTCATGTATGACTTCACCCAGTCGTTGCATAAATGGAAAGCCGATTTCGTCATATTCGTATTTGCCATCATTATAGGTCTCATTATTATTGACATGAATGACTGCTGAGAGCAGGAATTCAACATTATGATCAAAATCGATTATGTAGGCATTATCAATAAGGTAACCATAGGCTTGGCCTATCTTGTTGAAGATACGGATGGTATTGGGGATCTTTTTAGACTCACCGAAAAGCAGAAATTTCGAGTACGCGTCATAATATTCTTCTTCATTATATTCAGGATATAATGTTTCTCTGGGCAATTGCGACATATACTGTAATACAAAATCTCTGTTATCTGAAGAAAGCGTAACCCCTTCTGTGGTTTCCGGAAATATCACTGATCTTAACATCATCTGCATTTCCTCCAAGGGCATGAAGTTTTTATAGGTAAAGTCGAACGGCGCTTGAATTAGTTGCCCGTCGTTATCAACATAGGCTATACCCTTTAGTATTTTTTCATCAGGTTGGTAGTTCAAAGCGCTTTTGACCAGTGGCTGTTCGTAAATAATGGAATCACCATTTAGAAAACGAACTGGGTTAGTGTGTTGATTTTCTTCTAGAGATAGCGGTATTGACAAACGATGAATAAGTCGGGTAGATGTGTAGCCTTTAGCATGTAGTTTTCTGTTTATTTCTTCTTGTCCAATGAACTCATAGAGGCGATTGTAGGCATCATTATCACTAACTATAAATATCTTCTTTATATAATGAGCAATATTGGGGAGTTCATTTTCAGAAGTTGAATCGTTCATTACAGCACTTTGACCGTTGTAGGCGCTGTCAGTTAGAAAAGTAGTATTACGATCTAACCCCTCAATGTTTAGATTTTGAAGTTTCTCAAGTGCAAGGAAAGCTGCGGGCATTTTTACCGTGCTTGCGGGGTAAAAGTATCTCTTAGGATCAACATTGAAATAAAAGGATTTAAAAGATGGGTTATTAGCGTTGTCTCTATTGATTTGAGTGTAAATGATCTGGACTTCATTTTTCTTCAAATTGTCCAATATTGCATCGAAGGACTCTTTATCGTTTCGAAGTAGATTTTCTATTAAATCTTTATTGTCATTAGTTTCGGAGCCGCATGAAAATATCAAGGAGATAGAAAGAAAAGCGTTGATTACAAATAATTTTGACCGATTCATAACTCAATTTAGCCAAAGCTATTGAGCCAAACCAGCGCTTAAAACAATCTTAACTGAGTGAGTTGTTCAAAAAAGTGAGGAACTACCTGGGGGATGGTAATAATTGTAAAAACAATGCCAAAAATGCCGCCATATAAGTGTGCATCATGGTTTATATTATCAATTTGCTTTTTACTCATATAATATGAGTAGATGATATAAAGAGCAGCCCAAACTACTCCTGGTAATCCTATTAGGCCATACAAATACAGCTTACTTGAAGGGTCAAATAGAATGTAGCTAAAAAGAATGGACGAAACACCGCCCGAGGCTCCCAAGGCATTATAATGTGGTAAATCTTTATACTTTAAAAAAGTGGGTATATCCGAGATAATGATTCCCAAAACATACAGACCTGCAAACAAAACTTTACCAACAACTCCATAGGCGCTCGTGAAAACGGCTTCTACTTGTTCACCAAACATATAGAGCACGAGCATATTGAAAAGTAAATGGATAAAACCGCCATGTAGGAACCCGGAACTCAGAAACCGGTAGTACTGCTTGTTGTGCTTTACTGCATATGGGTTAAAGATCCAGCGATTAGTAAGCGCCGGATCATTCCAGGCCTTGATGCTTATCACCACAGTGACAGCAATAAAAATGAGCGTTAAAGACATTAAATATGAATAGGTCTGTTTTCGGTGGCAGCTAGGCAAGCCTCTTTCACAGCTTCCATATAAGTAGGATGGGCATGTGACATCCGTGATACATCTTCTGCAGATGCTCTATACTCCATGGCAGTGACTCCTGCTGCTATCATATCAGCCGCCCTTGCACCTACTATGTGAACACCTAAAATTTCATCTGTCGCCTCATCGGCAAGAATTTTAACCGTTCCTTCAACATCCATGCTGGCCCTGGCGCGTCCGAGTGCTTTAAAAGGAAAGGAACCTGACTTATATTTTTTACCAGTGCCCTTGAGTTCTTCTTCTGTATAACCGACACTCGCCACTTCTGGCCAGGTATACACGACTCCAGGTATTAATTTGTAGTTTATATGAGGTTTTTGACCTGCCAGTTGTTCAGCAACAAGAGTACCTTCTTCTTCAGCTTTATGCGCCAACATCGCGCCTTTCACCACGTCGCCAATGGCATAAATATTATCAACAGATGTTTTTAGGTGGTCATCAACCTCGATACGACCTCTATCATCTGTTTTGATCCCTACATTTTCAAGACCTAGTCCTTCCGTATATGGTTTTCTGCCGATCGCCATCAAACAGTAGTCTCCTTTTATTTCTACAGCGTTTCCTTTTTTATCTTCAGCAGTAACGGTGACTTCCTTAGCTGTACTTTTAACGCCTGTTACCTTATGGTTTATCTTAAATTCAATCCCAATTTTCTTGGTCGCCCGCATTAACTCCTTGCCCATTGTGCTGTCCATCGTAGGAATGATCTTATCCATGAATTCAACCACGGTTACTTTTGAGCCTATTCTGGCGTATACCGACCCTAACTCCATCCCGATAACACCGCCGCCAATTACGATCAAGTGTTTTGGGACCTCCTTAAGCGTGAGGGCTTCAGTACTACTGAGAATTCTCTTTTTATCAATCTTGGCAAAGGGTAGGTCTGCAGGTTTAGATCCTGTGGCAATTATGACCTTATCTGTTTTTATCTCAGTAGCATCACCTTTGGCTGGAGTGATTTTGATTGTATTCTTGTCGACAAAGGAACCAATGCCCGTATGAACATCAATTTTGTTTTTTTTCATCAAGTAATCCACTCCATCACAGGTTTGCTTGACTACCTCGGCTTTCCTTTGAATCATTTGCTTGAAATTCACCTTAGGAGCGTTGATATCAATGCCATGCTCTTTAAAATGGTTCGCAGCGTTATAAAAGTGCTCAGATGAATCCAGGAGGGCTTTAGATGGGATGCAGCCCACGTTAAGGCAGGTACCGCCAAGGGTATTGTACTTTTCAATGATAGCGGTTTTGAAACCCAGTTGTGCACATCGTATGGCGGCCACATAACCACCTGGTCCAGAACCAATTACTGTTACATCGTATTGCATTATTGTAGTATTTAGATTTTAATACAAAGAACAAAGACCATAGCGCTTCGTATTTTCTTATAATTTCTTTTTTAAACCAATTAACATTTTTTGAATCTCTTTGATTAGATCAATTGCAGATGTTGTTTCTGATTCTTTCAAGTATCCGACACGTACAGAAATCAGAAGCTGTGTTTCCAATTCAAATAATGATCCAGACGCAATGCCTAAAAACTGGTTGAACTCGCCATTAGTATTTCTCCCAGCCCCTTCTGCTATGTTCGAGGCAATAGATACTGCACATCTATTTATCTGTGAGACGAGACCAAATTGTTCCTTTTGAGGTAGCTTTCCAGTCAGCTTGTAGATACCAGTAGTCAAATCCATTGACTTTTCCCACACTTGCAAGTCTTGATATTTATACATCGTACTTTGTACTAATTTACTTGGTACTCCGTACTCAAACTAAATACCTAACATAAGTCTAGCAGGATCTTCCAATAATTCCTTTACTCTGTATAAAAAGCTCACACTTTCACGTCCGTCAATGATTCTGTGATCATAAGATAGAGCCACATACATGATCGGTCTCACTACCACTTCCCCATTTTCAACAACCGGCCGCTCTACTATATTGTGCATGCCCAGAATAGCTGATTGTGGCGCATTAATGATTGGAGTGGAAAGCATAGAGCCAAAAATACCTCCATTGGTTATAGTAAACGTTCCGCCGGTCATTTCCTCAATAGAGAGTTTCCCGTCCCGCGCTTTTTTTGCTAATCTGACAACTTCACTTTCAATTTGCTGAAAGTTCAACGCTTCAGCATTTCGAATAACGGGTACCACTAGGCCTCTTGGAGAAGATACGGCAATTGAAACATCGCAGTAATCATAATAGACTGTTTCATCGCCATCTATACCGGCATTTACAGCAGGCCATTCCTGCAACGCCTGGCAGCAAGCCTTGGTGAAGAATGACATAAAGCCGAGTCCCACACCATATTTCTCTTTAAATTGCTCTTTATACTTTTTTCTTAAGTCCATCACAGGTTTCATGTTCACCTCATTAAACGTGGTGAGCATGGCGGTTTCATTCTTAACAGAAACCAACCTCCTTGAAATCGTTTTCCTAAGGTTGGACATTTTTTCTCGTCTTTCCCCTCTGGTTCCGGACGGAATAACAGTAGCAGGTTCATTAGCCTCAGTTTTGGCTGGCGCTGAAGATACTTTATCTGCTTTAAGCGCGTCCTCTTTTGTAATTCTTCCACCCACTCCTGTCCCCTGGATACCTTGCGAAGAAATGCCTTTTTCATTCATGATTTTGGCCGCTGCCGGTGACGCATGCCCGGCTGCATATGAATTTTCTGAGGGTTGGGGTACAGATTCCGGTGTTTTTGATTCGGCTGTGGCCGCTACAGAAGATGCAGGAGCGCCACCTTCCATCACTTCAATTTTACAGATCAATGCACCTATCTCTATGGTATCACCTTCCTGAGCAACGATTTGAAGTGTGCCACTAGCTTCAGCCGGAAGCTCGAAAGTAGCTTTATCAGATTCGACCTCAGCAATGATCTCATCTAACTCTACATAATCACCATCTTCTTTTAACCAGCTTGAGATAGTAACTTCTGTAATGGACTCACCTACGGTAGGCACGATCATCTCTTGTACTTCTCCTGTTTTTTGGGGCGCTGAACTACTGCCAGAGTTTTCTTCTGGTTTAGCGTCCGATTCACTACTTACGGATGGCGAACTTCCTTCACCTTCTTCGATTTCACATAATACGGCACCTACCTCTACGGTATCACCCTCTTGAGCCACAAGTTTAAGAATACCCGCCTTTTCAGCCGGAAGCTCAAAGGTGGCTTTATCTGATTCTAACTCAGCAATAATTTCATCTTGTTCCACATAATCACCATCCTGTTTTAGCCAGGAGGCAATTGTAACTTCGGTGATTGACTCGCCGACTTCCGGAACGGTTATCTCTAAACTCATGATAAGGTGCGTTTAAATATTAAATGCGTCTGTAACTATTTTGGTTTGCTCTTCTTTATGAACTTTTGGATAGCCTGTTGCCGGTGATGCACTTGCTTTCCTGGAAATCACTTTCAGCTCATGGCCTTCAAGAGTGCTTAATATATAAGTCCAATATCCCATATTGGAAGGTTCTTCCTGTACCCAAACGAGCTCTACATTACCGTATTTTTTTAACGTGGCATCAAGCTGTTTTTTGGGTAACGGATGTAATTGTTCCATTCTTATAATGGCTACATTTTTTATTTTTTTAGCCTGCTGATGCTCAAGCAAGTCGTAGTAGATTTTACCAGAGCATAGCAGCGCTCTTTTAACAGATTTTTTAGTGACGAAGCCATCGTCCAATATTTCCTTGAATCCGCCCTTGGTGAACTCCGCCACAGGAGAAATAACTTTTGGATGCCTAAGAAGTGATTTTGGCGAAAAGACTACGGCTGGTTTCCTGAAGGTCCAGGTTACTTGCCTTCTTAGAAAGTGGAAAAAGTTAGCAGGTGTGGTAATATTGGCGACAACCAGGTTATCTTCCGCGGCCAACTGCAGAAATCGTTCGGGTCTTGCGTTGCTATGTTCTGGTCCCTGACCCTCGTAACCATGGGGTAATAACATTACGAGACCATTCATCCGTTGCCACTTTGACTCGGCGCTTGTTAAGAACTGATCTATCATTACCTGGGCGCCGTTAGCAAAATCTCCAAACTGCGCTTCCCAGATCACTAGAGCATTAGGAGTGGCCATGGCATAGCCATACTCAAAACCCAGAACCCCAAACTCTGAGAGCAGTGAGTTGTATATCCTTAGGCGCTCTTGCCCCTCTTCAATATGATCCAGATTACAATACGGTTGGTTGCTGTTGGCGTCAAAAATGTAGGAATGTCTATGCGAGAAAGTGCCTCGCTTTACATCCTGACCCGACATTCGAACCTTTTTCTTGTCTATAAGGAGGGATCCATAGGCCATTAATTCTGCATCTGCCCAGTTCAACTCCTTTTTATCGTTGAAGTTGGCAGACCTATCTTTAATTAGCTTTTCAATTTGTTTCAAGGGCTTAAAACCCTCTGGTATTGTAGTTAAAGCCTTCCCAATTTTATCCACAGCCTCTTGCGAAATACTAGTATCTGGAGATTGGTCAAAGTCGCCTGGTTTGGATCGGTGCAGCACATGCCACTCTTCCTCGAGTTTCTGTGGTTTATAAGGCAATGGCTTTTGCTTTACTTCGTTAAGCCTGTCTTGTAACATGGCTCGAAACTCCTTGTCTAACGTCTTGGCTCTTCCTTCATCAATGTCACCTCTGTTTGTGAGCTGTTTTACATAGATATCACGTGGGTTGGGATGTTTCGCAATAAGGCTGTAGAGCTTTGGCTGGGTAAACTTGGGCTCATCGCTTTCATTATGACCATGTCGCCTGTAACACAGTAAATCTATGAAGAAGTCTTTACCAAAGGTCTGATTGTATTCCACAGCAAGCTTGGATGCAAAAACTATAGCTTCAGGGTCATCTCCATTTACATGCAGTACCGGTGCATCTATAATCTTAGCCACATCTGTGCAGTAGATACTGGAACGGGCATCATCATAGTCAGTGGTAAATCCAACCTGATTATTAATTACAAAATGTATAGTACCTCCTGTTTCATATCCCGGCAATTGAGACATTTGCACTATTTCATAAACTATACCTTGACCTGCCACCGCTGCATCGCCGTGGATCAATACCGACATGGCTTTCTTCAAATCGCCACTGTACTCATCATCTATCTGCCCACGAGTATAGCCTAATACCAACGGGTCAACCGCTTCCAGGTGACTGGGGTTAGGAGTAAGTTTAATGTAAACATTCTGTTCGTTAGAAGTTTTTATTCTACTGGAATAACCGAGGTGGTACTTAACATCACCATCACCCATAGTTAAATCCGGGTCAGTATTTCCCTCAAACTCGTTAAATACTTCATCATAGGTCTTGCCCATGATATTTGCCAAAACGTTTAGACGACCGCGGTGCGCCATACCTATAACCACTTCTTTTACTCCAGAATTTCCTGCTTCATTAATAATGGCATCCAAAGCTGGAATGGTATTCTCACCTCCTTCAAGTGAGAACCTTTTTTGACCGAGGAATTTAGTGTGTAAAAAGTTTTCAAAGACAACCGCCTCATTTAACTTTTCAAGTATTCTCTTTTTGGTATCGATTGGAGGGTTAACATTAAGACCGTCCTTCTCACATTTTTTCTTGAACCAATCAAGTGCCTCTGCATCACGTATATGCATATATTCGTAGCCTATTGGTCCAAGGTAAATCTTATCCAAAGCAGCTACTATATCCTTTAGCTTGGCGTTGCCGAGTCCAACTTCATTTCCTACATCAAAAGCGGTTTCCAAATCAGCTTTTTCAAGGCCAAATTCTGATAAATCTAATTTTACATTATGATCCCTACGCTGACGCACAGGGTTAGTATCAGACTTCAAATGGCCCCTGGAGCGGTAGGCGTGAATCAAGTTGCGAACCTGAGTATCTTTTGAGGACAGCTCTGAGAGCCCGGGGCTGCCATTCCCTCCGTATTTTGCTTGAGAGAAATCAAATCCCTCAAAGAATTTTTGCCAGGAGACATCAACTGAAGAAGGATCTTTTTTATAATTGCTGTAGAGTTCATCTATATAGCTGCCATGAGCATTGGCAATGTAGGAGTACTTGTCCATAACTGTGTTTAGCCGGATACTCGTCAAAGGTAAACAACCTTGTTTCAATAATAAAACTGTATAATCGTTTATACAAATACTATATTATATTTGACAAGACGTATTAATGTGATCTCCACTAATGAATAAAGTAATCAATGTATGGAATATTGAATATAAAGCTTAACTTTGCGCCTCATTAAATCACGGACGTGTTCCGGAACATGTAAATATTTAAAAATGGCAGTTAAAATTAGACTAGCCCGTAGAGGGCGAAAAAGAATGGCAATTTACGATGTAGTCGTAGCGGATGCCAGGGCGCCAAGAGATGGTCGCTATATTGAAAGAATTGGTAGGTACAACCCTAACTCTGATCCCGCAATGATTGAACTGGATGATCAGAAAGCTTTTGAATGGGTTATGAAAGGTGCACAGCCTACTGATACCGTAAGGGCGATGTTGTCCTATAAAGGCATTATGTTGAAGAAGCACTTGCAGGTTGGTGTTAATAAAGGCGCTATTACCCAGGAAGAGGCTGACAAGAAATTTGATGCTTGGTTAGCGGAAAAAGAAGGCAAGATCCAATCTAAACGTGAGAAGTTAGCTACGGATGCGGCTACAAGCGCTAAGGCGAGAAAAGAAGCCGAGGCAAAAATCAAAGAGGCACGTGCTGACATCTTGAAGAAAAAGGCCGAAGAGGCTGCTGCTGCTGAAGCGCCTGCAACAGAAGAAGTAGCGGATGAAAGCGCAGAGCCATCAGTTGAGGCTACTCCTGCGGCTGAAGCCGTTGAAGACGTTTCAGAAGAAACTCCGGTAGCCGAAGTGACTGAAGAAGCAGCTCCCGCAGTTGAAGAAGCGGCGCCTGAAGCAGAAAGTACTGAGGCTCCAGTTGAAGAAGTTAAGGAAGAGGTGAAAGAGGAAGAAAAACCTTCGGAGGAAGCTCCTAATGCTGAGGAGGTAGTAGCTGAAGCAGATACTACTGAAGCGCCAGTAGAAGAACCTAAGGAAGAAGTTAAAGAAGAGAAGCCTGCTGAAGAAGCTCCAAAAGCGGAGGCATCAGAGGCCAAAGAAGAGGAAGATAAAAAAGACGCATAGCTCATGCACCCTGATGAATGTTTCCTTCTGGGTTACGTCATCAAAAGGCATGGGTTAAAAGGAGAACTCAGCATCTTTCTCGATGTTGACGATCCGGAAGGGTATTCAAAATTGGAATCAGTTTTCGTCAGTATTGACGGTAAACTGGTTCCTTTTTTTATTGAACGTATCAGTGTCAAAGGAGATAGGGCAGTCGTTCAGTTCGAAGATGTGAATTCAGTAGACCAGGCCGATGAATTAAAAGGCTGTGAGCTTTTTTTACCACTCACTATGCTGCCCAAACTTGAAGGCACTTCGTTTTACTATCATGAAATTATAGGTTTCCAGGTAATTGATGAGGTATTTGGGAAGGTAGGCCGCATAAAGGATATTTACACCGGATCGGGGCAGGAGCTTTTGGCAGTCATGAGAAATGATAAAGAGATTCTGGTTCCTGTGGCCGACGATACGATCAAGTCTGTGGACCGGGAAAAAGCTGAGATTTTGGTTAATCTTCCGGCTGGGTTACTTGATATTTACGAGGACTAATGCGAATTGACATAGTTACATGCCTTCCAAAGCTAGTTAAAAGTCCTTTTTCAGACTCTATCTTAAAACGCGCCCAAAACAAGGGTTTAGTAGAGGTGGTTGTTCATGACCTCCGAAAATATTCCACTGATAAACATCATAAGGTGGATGACTACGCTTATGGCGGAGGCGCTGGAATGGTACTTATGATCGAACCCCTGGTAAATTGTATCCGTGACCTTCAAAGCCAGCGTGATTATGATGAGATCATTTACACCAGCCCGGACGGCCCCCGGTTTAATCAATCTATGGCCAATGAGCTTGTTCTAAAGGGTAATTTGATGATTATCTGTGGTCACTATAAAGGTATTGATGAACGGGTGAGAACTCATTTTATATCACGGGAAATAAGTATAGGCGACTACGTACTTTCTGGCGGTGAGCTGGCTGCCGCCGTAATTTCAGATGCTGTAATTCGTCTCATTCCTGGGGTATTATCTGACGAAACTTCAGCCTTAACAGATTCTTTTCAGGACGGATTGGTGGCGCCGCCTGTTTATACAAGACCCGCAGAGTTTGAGGGCCTGAAAGTGCCTGATGTATTGCTTTCCGGTCATGAGGCCAATATTGAAAAATGGCGTTTTGAACAATCCGTTGAACGAACAAAGGAACGAAGACCCGATAACCTGGAAGAACGTTGACTGGACAGAATGATCTAATATTTATTTGTAATGAATAGATTTAAGTCTTTATTTTTCTATATTTGCACTCCGTTTTTAGAAACAGGATTTATTTTTTAGAAATCATGAACGAGTTAATCAAAGGAATAGAAGCTGAAAATAACGAGCATCGTGCTTCGTTCCCTTCTTTTAAAGCTGGTGATACAGTAAATGTTCACGTAAAGATTAAAGAGGGGAATAAGGAGAGAATTCAGCAATATCAGGGTACGGTTATTCAGCGAAAAAATCCTGGTAGCAATGGAGAGACTTTTACCGTACGTAAGGTGACAAACGGAGTAGGAGTGGAACGTATTTTTCCTTTGCTATCGCCTAGCATCGATAAAATAGAGGTTTTAAGAAAAGGAAAGGTAAGAAGAGCGAGATTGTACTACTTAAGAGGTAGACAAGGTAAAGCTGCTCGTATTAAGGAGAAATTATAAGCTGATAAGGCAATCAGAAATAAAAAGGTCATTTGTTAATACAAACGACCTTTTTTTGTATTAATCAAACACCGGCCACCTGATGGTACCGGCGTTTTCTAAGAAGTTATAGTTGGCGCTTAAGAAAAGCTTCCAATATTATTTAGATCTTCACAAGCCTCTTTTAAACGAACCTTGAATGATTCTTCGCCCTTTCTGAGCCATACTCTCGGATCGTAATATTTTTTGTTTGGAGAATCGTCTTCATCGGGGTTTCCTATCTGACCTTGAAGATAGCCTTCATTTGCCTGGTAATAGCTTCTAATTCCATCCCAATAAGCCCATTGCAGATCGGTATCGATATTCATTTTTATCACGCCATATCCAATAGCCTCACGAATTTCTTCGGTCGTTGACCCTGAACCACCGTGGAAAACAAAATCGACGGGTTGTGCTCCGGTATTGTATTTTTCCTCAATATAATCCTGGCTGTTCTTAAGAATCTTAGGAGTAAGTTTTACATTACCAGGTTTGTATACACCATGTACGTTACCAAAAGCGGCAGCTACAGTAAATCGATCACTGACCTTCTTAAGCTCTTCGTAAGCATAAGCTACTTCTTCGGGTTGAGTATAAAGTTTGGAACTATCAACGTCCGTATTATCTACTCCGTCCTCTTCGCCACCTGTGACTCCTAGCTCAATTTCCAGAGTCATGTCCATTTTGCTCATTCGCTCCAGATAACCTTTACAGATCTCAATATTCTCTTCTAGAGGCTCTTCAGAGAGATCAATCATATGAGAGCTAAATAGAGATTTGCCATGTGCCTTATAAAACTCTTCACCTGCATCGAGCATTCCATCAATCCAGGGTAAAAGCTTCTTCGCGGCGTGATCGGTATGAAGCACTATTGTGGCGCCGTACTTTTCGGCCAGAGCATGAACGTGATGAGCCCCGGAGACAGCCCCTGCTACGGCCGCCGCCTGATTGTCATTGGCCAGGCCTTTGCCTGCAAAGAACACAGCTCCACCATTGGAAAACTGGATCATTATCGGTGAGTTGATCTCTGCTGCCGTCTCCAGCACACCGTTGATACTATTTGTGCCTATTACATTTACAGCCGGCATGGCAAAGCGTTTTTCTTTAGCATATTGAAAAAGCTTTTGAACGTCAGAGCCTGTTACAACTCCTGGCTTAAAATCTGAACCTGACATGTCTATTTTATTTTGGATTAAAAACTTGTGAATAATCTTAAAGACAAATAAAATCAAAATTATATCATTCGCATTGCTTTTAATGTATTTAAGCACAGTCCTGATTATTGTCATCATTAGTATTCGTTTGTAGATATCTTTTTTTGAAAGATGGGGTAGACTGATGATATTTGTAGCCTTCATTAGCAAAGTGATTTTATGAGCTGGTTTCACAGGAAGGATAAAGGTATTCAGACGCCAACAGAGGCAAAGCGCGAAGCTCCAGATGGTCTATGGTTTAAAACGCCTTCAGGGAAGATTGTACATACTCGTGAGTTAAAGAGTAACTGTTATGTGAGCCCCGAAGATGGCTACCATGTGAGAATTGGTTCAAAAGAGTATTTTGAGATTCTTTTTGATGATAATAAGTTTACTGAGCTTGATGAAAAACTGCAATCTGCAGATCCGCTCAATTTCAAAGATTCAAAGCCCTATCCTGATAGAATCGTTGCTTCTCAAAAAAAGACCGACTTAAAAGATGCCGTGCGCTCGGCAACTGGTAAAATTAACGGCATTAACATTACTATAGCATGTATGGACTTTAGTTTCATTGGCGGCTCAATGGGGTCGGTAGTCGGCGAAAAAATAGCCAGGGCGATTGACCATTCTATAAAAAAGGAAATGCCTTTTTTAATGATCTCGAAGTCCGGTGGTGCACGTATGATGGAAGCGGGTCTTTCATTGATGCAGATGGCAAAAACCTCCGCAAAGTTGGCATTACTCAATGAAGCCAAGTTACCATACATTAGCCTACTTACGGATCCTACCACTGGTGGTGTTACCGCTTCATACGCCATGTTAGGAGATTTTAATATTGCCGAACCAGGCGCACTAATAGGTTTTGCGGGGCCGCGTGTTATTCGGGAAACCATTGGCAAGGATTTACCCAAAGGCTTTCAAAGCGCCGAGTTTGTACTAGATCATGGCTTTCTGGACTTCATTGTCGACAGAAGAAACCTCAAAGCGAAATTGACTACTTTGCTAAAAATGATAAAGTAGTTTACCGTCTTTTTGTAGTTATCTATCTAATTTAAGTAACCCTCTGGTATTAAGTGTAGTATACTTTGGTACCAACCAACGTACCGCCATGTTATCCTCTTACCTAAAGATTGGCCTAAGAAGCCTGCTAAAAAATAAGGTCTATACTTTTATAAATGCTCTGGGCCTAGCCATAGGAATGGCGAGTTGCCTTTTAATTGTTATTCATGTGGAAGATGAACTTTCCTATGATAACTTTCATGAAAGAGGTGATAAGATCTTTAAGGTCAACCTTGAACGCATATATCCTGATCATGTAACGAATTATGCTATTATTCCACACTCTTTTGCCGCAGTCATGGTTCAAGACTTTCCTGAAGTAAAAGGCGCTACCAGAATTTTTGGAGGCGGGAATAACCCGGTAATGGTGCGCTATATAGATGATAGCAATGAGGAAAAAGCTTTTGAGCAAACAAGTTTCATTGCCGCCGATTCTAACTTTTTTGATTTTTTTTCTTTCAAAATATTGAAGGGCGCCGGGGATAAAATTCTCTCCGGTAATCAAGATATGGTAATTACCGAACGTATGGCTGTAAAGTATTTTGGTAACGCTGATCCAATTAACAAAACTTTAAAGACGGATTTTGGTGATTTTACAGTTCGAGCAGTTTGCGAAAATGTTCCGGACAATTCACACCTGCAGTTTGATTTTGTAGCGGCGCTTAATAGTATTCAATTCATTCAAAACGAGAATTTTGTAAGTTTCTCCACCCAGACTTATATAGAACTTAACTCACAAGCCGATTCTGATAATTTGTTTGCAAAATTTCCAAAGATGGTAGAAACCTATGCTGCACCGCAAATTGAGCAAAGTCTGAATACTTCTTATGCGGAGTACATTGCTGCCGGTAATGGTTACAACTACAATTTAATTCCACTTCGCGATATCCACCTCTATCCTATAAAGTATCAGGGTAGCTTTAAATCAGGCGGAGATATTAACGATGTTTATATTTTTATTTCCATTGCCGTTTTAATATTGATTATTGCCTGCATCAACTTCACTAACCTTGCCACGGCCCGGTCTACGGAAAGAGCCAAAGAAGTGGGCATAAGGAAAACGCTGGGCTCACCTCGCCAACGCTTGATGGGTCAGTTTTTAACCGAGTCGACAATATTGAGCGTATTGGCAGGGATCATTGCCGTGGGTGTTGTTTATCTGACTTTACCCTATTTCAACTCAATTACTGATAAGTCTCTTGAGCTACAGTTGAACTCATTTGCCTTGCCATTGATGGTAGTATTCGCTTTGTTAGTGGGCGTTTTAGCTGGTGTTTACCCTGCATTTTTTCTTTCTGCTTTTACACCTGTGGAAGTGCTTAAAGGTAATATGCAAACTAAGAAGAGCTCGGGTAGCCTTAGAAACGCATTGGTTGTTTTTCAGTTTGCCATATCCATTGTTTTGATCGCGAGTACATTGATCGTTCAGGATCAAATTACTTTTATTCAGAGTAAGGATATGGGCTATCAGAAAGATCAGATGATGGTAATTGAGCGCGCTGGTGTTTTAAATGAGCAGTTGGAAACCTTTATGCAGGAGGCGCGAAACATCCCGGATGTACAGGCCGTGGGTGCCTCGGGGATGATACCCGTGAGTCAATACTTTGGGCAGCAGTTCCTACCTCCGGGAGGAGGCGAAGTAGTAACAGTAAATAGTATCAATGTAGATGATAACTATTTGGACGCCATGAATATGCAACTTGTTGCAGGAAGAAGCTTTTCCGAAGATTTTAATGATTCCCTTTCCGTTGTCATTAATCAAAAGACAGCTGAATTACTTGATGTCGATAATCCCATTGGACTCAAATTAAGTCAGGCAGTTCAGGGTGATCCCACATCGTTCAGGGAGTATGAAGTTGTAGGAGTGGTAAAGGACTTTCATTATATGTCTTTAAGGGAAGAGATAAGTCCTTTTGTACTTCTAAGTACCGAGGGTGTTAATCAATTTGCAAATTTTATATCCATGCGTGTTGATGGAGATTTGTCAGGTGTGATCAATGATACAGAGTCACTTTGGAAAACCATGGCGCCTCAGGAACCATTTAAATTCACCTTTCTTGATCAAGAATTAAATCAACAATATAAAGCCGAAAGTAATTCAGGTAATGTATTCAGTATGTTTGCTTTTCTGGCAATAATTATTGCTTGTGTCGGACTCTTTGGCTTGGCTGCCTATATGGCGGGCCTCAGAACCAAGGAAATTGGAGTTCGTAAGGTTATGGGGGCTTCAGTATTCAGTGTAGTAGGTTTGCTGTCCTATGATTTTACCAAATTGATTCTGATTTCCACTGTTTTGGCTATACCTATATCTTGGTATTTCATGGATCAATGGCTTACCAGTTTTGCCTACAGAACAGAGATGTCAATTTGGACATTCGTGTTGGCGGGTACCGCGGCCTTAGGAATAGCCTTAATTACTGTCAGTTATCAATCAATTAAGGCTGCCATTGTAAATCCTGTAAGATCACTAAAAGACGAATAGTTAGGGAAGATCGTCTAATCCGAGATCTTTTAAAACCTTTTTGACAAGGTCATCATCATCTGAGTCCTGAAGTTCTATTTGAATTAAATACCTTTCTTTAAACCCACAGGTTAGGTTGACCCCTTTGTACTTCTTACCTACTTCGATCAGGCCTTGGAAATCGCCCTCTTGAAATCCGGATACTTTTTTCTCGTCGTCTTCGTATTCCATGTTCATGGTCCAGGCCATAGCTGCAGCAGTGTATAGTGTACTTGCTCCTTGATAATCCATAATACTAACGGTCATTTCAACAGTACCATTTAAATAACCTTGGGATGCCATAGAATAAGACATACCATTCATAGACATCGACTGCCCATCGGGTTCATCAGTGGCTGTAAAACCAGCTATTTTATTCGGTAAATGCCCTTGCAATTCTTTGTAGGGAACCGCTTTATCATCTTGTGGAAAGGCGTACGAAGCAAAAAAAGTGCAGATTAAAAACGGAAGTATCTTTTTCATAAGTCTAGGATTATTTCTCAATATAGAAAAAAAGATGGTAAGATCGGCATAATCATTGTGTATGGTTGTTGGATGGTCAGACTACTTCTCCTACCCGTTTTAGCTATTTGGAGCTTATCATGCCAAAAAAGTGGTGCTACAGATCCCGATTTGATCAATTATGTCCATGCAGTTAGTGATGAGGCAGCAAAAAGAGGTTATGACATAAGCCGCGAACTAGATCAGTTGAATATCATTTTTGATGATTTGGATGGCCTGCGGATCGGTTCCTCAAAGGGGAATACTATAAAAATAGACACTGAAGCATGGGAGTATTTATCTGAACGTAAGAGGGTCGTTTTGCTGGCGCACGAAATAGGTCATGCTGTTTTGAAAAGAGGGCATACTAATACCACTTTACGCAATGGAGAATGTAAAAGCATAATGAGTGATAACATGGCTCAATGTGCGGCTAATGTGCAGAGTGATCTGTGGTATCAGTATTATCTGGACGAACTTTTCAACGAAAACGTTCGCGATCCGAAATGGTACAGAGTTCCCCACCTGGCTGAAGTATCGGCAAGAATACCGGTTATGGAAACTGTTGTTAAAAACAATTTCTTCATGGATACTGTAAAACTGGATGATTCCAGAGATTTTGAGATTAGCCTGAATTATAATGGACAGGGAAGAATATATAACCCATTACTAAGATGGAATGGGTTATTATTAGACTATGAATCCGGAAAGCTTAAATTAATTAATCTGCTTAATGAGTATTCTTACTTAAGTCCTGACTTCTATAAGGTCAAGATCGCTGAATCCACTCATTACCATTTCAGAATTATAAAAATAAGAGATTTTGTTTGGCTCTACTTAAATGATATCCTGCTACATCAGTTTGCCTATGAGCCAAGGCAGGTGATTCCCCCTGATGCCGGTCGAAGTGGTCACAATTTCATGACCGCAAGCTTCTATGACGATGCAGAATGTATATTGAAGATCGACTATCTAAAGTTAAATGCTAAATAAGCAGATAGATAAGTCCACATAAGTGGATCATGAAAATGACGGAGCCTTCGGCAACAGAGTCAATTTATCTAAGGTTTTGACTCATCTCCTTAACGGTTTGCACAAAAAATTTCACTTTTCCCGGATCGGTATCCGGATATACGCCGTGTCCCAGATTAGCTATATGATGAAATGGGCCAAAGGCTTTGAGCATGGTTTTTACATTATGGGCTATTTCTTCTTCACTACCGTATAGTGCGCATGGGTCAAAATTGCCCTGCAAAACTTTATCAGGGATCAATTCCCTTGATTCCTTAACGTCCATACACCAGTCGAGACCTACCGTATGACAATCTAACTTGTTGAAAGATGCTCTTGCAAAGTAAGCATCCTTTGCAAAAACGGTTTTAGGTACTTCTTGAATGGCATCACAAATTTGAGAAATGTAAGGCAAGCTAAACTCTTCATATTGGTAAGGTGAAAGTATACTCGCCCAGGAATCAAAAACCTGTACTACATTTACCCCGGCATTTACCTGTCCCATCAAATAGTTGACAGTACTCTCGGTAATCATTTGGAGCAACTTATGAGCTAAGACGGGGTCCGTGTACAGCAGGGCTCTGGCCTTAGAAAAAGTTTTACTTCCCGACCCCTCTACCATATAGGCAAAGATAGTCCAGGGGGCGCCGGCAAACCCTATAATGGGGACCCGGCCGTCCAGTTCTTTTTTAGTTACCTCAATCGCTCTGATGGTGTACGAAACATCCTCAGCTTCAGCTACATGTAAATGAGTAAGATCTGCCTTTGTTTTGATTGTATCAGGAAACCATGGACCTTTTTTTTCGACCATTTCATAGCTCAATCCCATTGCCTCAGGGATGACCAGAATATCGGAAAAAATAATGGCGGCGTCCACATTCAAAATATCAACGGGTTGGATAGTAACTTCAGCTGCCAGCTCAGGAGTTTCCACAAGTTCCTTAAACCCGCTAAGGGAGTTTCTTACTGAGCGGTATTCAGGTAAAATTCTGCCCGCCTGGCGCATTAGCCATACCGGTGTTCTTTCGGTTTTTTCTTTTCTTATGGTTCGTAAAAGTAGGTCGTTTTCTAAAGGCATTCGCAAAGATATATTCGGAGTTGCCAATTAAAAAGAGCTGATCAAGGAAAGAAATCCGCTAATTAGTATCGCTTAATAGTGGTTTCACTAAACTCTTAAATTTTCCGGAACTAGGTCGTGGTGCATTCTCCAGAACGGTGCCGTCAGGATAGATCATCATGTAACGCGGAATAAATTTTAATTCGTATTTGCGGGCAATCTCAGAATCAATACTTATTCTTAAATGCTCTCTCTTTTCCAACCCGTATAACTGTTTCGTATTTTTCCATTTTTCAATTTCCTTGTCTATCGATACATATAAAAAACGAATCTTATCCGCATATTCATCAATGATTTTTTCTGACTTTCTGAACTCACCAATACATGGCTTACACCAACTTGCCCAAAAATCTATGTATACAATAGTGTCACGACTTTCGGTTAGAATATCCTTGAGAAGTTCATGATCCATCTTGGGTTTTTTCAGCGCCATTAGATCTTCGGCAGATTTGGTCTTAAACTGCTCTTCCAGCTTATACTCACCCTCAAGCTGCTTTTTAATACTTTGCTCTAATGGATTTTCACTAATGACTGTGTAAGTCTTCCAGAAATCTGGATCATAAGTATTTTTGGCTAGCACATCTTCGGTGATTTTTTCATGCTTAAAATTTGGAACCTCTCCTATGGAAATGTCATTTACCAACAGTTCAATATGGGCGTTATGTATTCTTACAGTGTCTTGCACTTTTGCTTCGAAGTAAGAATCATGGATAATATGAGATAAATAGTATTTCCCTTTAGCAGCGGTGTAAAATATGTCGTCGTTAACCTCTCTTGCTTCCCCAGCCAAGCGGCTTTCAATTTTTACAAAGGCATAGGTATTGGCTGTTATAAAAAACTTTCCAGAGTGAATTAAATTCCATCCTATGGATTTAAGTTTTCCAGACTTTTTCCAAGGCTTTGATTTGTAGCTGATGACATATACCTCTTTATTATCGATGGAAGTTATCCGCTCTAATTCAAACTCATAATTTTTCAGATTGGATTTCATGTATTTGCCCGAGGCTGTAATCATCATAAATGGCCATGGGTTCTTTTTCCTGTTTTGGTAAGCCGCGACATCCGCATTCAGAGTAGTTGAAAAGGCGATTGGAACATGATTGTTCTTTGAAAATGTTTTGTCAAAGCTTCTGCGCGATTGTACCAGGGCATATCGGTCTTTCTTTTTATACATGGATTTTGGTTTCCCATAACCTTCTTCTTTGTATACATCTACAGCCGCTTCAATCAGTCTGCCATAAACTGAGTCATCTTTACAGTAATGACGGTAAAATGTGCTCATAGTCACAGGCTCAGAAATGAAGTTATTGTTTATTTCCTTGAATGCCTTTTTTACAATGCTGGCAGCATTGATGCGCTTAGCTACTATTGTAATATTCTGGAGTACCTTAGTATCGGTTTCCAGGAATATTTTGTCTTTAATTTTATCTGCCGCAATAACTTGCGTGACAAAGCCAAGGCATGATATTTTTAAAGAGTCATTTTCGTTGACTCGAATTGAAAAATCCCCAAGGCTGTTTGCTGAAGTTCCTTCAAAAGTGTTTAAAATTTGTATGCTTGCAAAAGGTATTACTTCTCTGGTTTCATTAGAAATAACAGTAGAGTTGATTCGTATAATTTGCCCCATTGAAGAGACTGTAATCAAATTTACTATTAATAGTGCGATTAAAGATATTTTGTAAGTGCCTGAAAACATTGAGGTCATTTTTCAACTGGGGGAGTCAGAGCATTAAGATTGCCATTTAGATTGAAGAAGATATGAGGCTATGGCTCTTAGTCCGCCCACTCGGCAGTGTAAGTAATAGTTTATTCATATTTTGTAGTTCTTTTTCAAATATCTGGCATGTGAACGGCACTCGGTAGATGACTTTGTTGGAATTCACCAACCGTGCGCACATCAATAATTAAGGCGTTTGAATCTTTCGATACTTGGGCTTGCCATTCTTCAGGTGTTAGGTTCTGATACATTGTCAATTAAAGTATAAAGACTAAAGATAATTAAATCGTGTTTAACCAGAATTAGTATACGAAGCCCGCTCTTCAGTTATTTCATAATTGCCTTATTCGCCCCGAATGTTCTATAAACATAGTCATCTCCGGCCACATGCATGTGAGCAAGATCTTTCCCGGTTGATAGTCTCAGAAAACTACCGACCTTTCTTTTCAACCATTTTATAACGGAGTTCTGTAGCCTCTGGTATTACCAGAGAGTCAGGAAAATAATATATGCCGCTCGGCAAGAATCTTTATTCTGTGATTATTTTTGACTTAAGGTTCTTGATCTAAAATGCAATTTTTATTTACCATACGGACCATTAAATATTATTCGCAGATAATAATGTTATGAAGCCTGTCATTTCATTCCGCTAGTTATTATATCTTTAAATATGCGGTTATTAATACTTTTCTCAGTCCTGGCAGTCTTAGTTCAATGTACCCGTTCGAAATCAGATGAGCCTTTTACCGATTATGATTTAAGTAAGGTACCTTATGAAATCAATTCTCCCTCTAAAACTATGGCGCTGCACTACGATCTTGAGGAGATTTCCGGTCTAAGCTACTATGATGAAAAAACACTATTATGCGTTCAGGATGAGAGCGGGAAAGTATACTTTATAGACAATGAAAGCGGGGAGATCAAAAAAGAGTTGAAGTTTGGTAAAGGTGGAGATTATGAAGGAGTGGAAATTCTAAATAAACGAATTTACGTAGTTGCCAGCAATGGTAAGCTTACTTCATTTATTCCGGATAGCGCTGTTGAAGCTACAACGGTAAATACTCCGCTTTCCATAAAGAATGATGTAGAGGGCCTTGGCCTTTTGCAAGGAAAATTAACCCTTTATTGCAAGGCAGATGGAGCGCTACCAGATAATAAAGCTAAAGGCAAAGTAGCCTACTTCTTTGATAGCGATTTAAATGAATTAGTTCCAAATCCTGCATTTTCATTTAAAGTGAAAGATCTCCAAAAGTTTATTAAGCACAGAGAACATTTTAACACGCTACAGGATTTTGATCCTTCAGGTGTTGCCGAACATCCAATGACTAATGATATTTACATTGTCACAGCAGACCGTGCCCTTCTTGTATTATCGCCGGATTTTGAAATTAAGGAGTTAGTGAAGCTGAATAGACTCATTTACAAGCAGCCCGAAGGCATATGCTTTTCACCCAACGGTACATTGTACATATCAAACGAAGGCGACGGGGCACGAGCGAAACTTGTTAGACTAGACTACTTAAGACTATAGAATTTGTTATATAAATTACCCAATGAATAAAATAGCACTACTTGCCATACTCGCTTTTTTCTGTAATATCTCTTATGGTCAGGAACCGATCTATACGCTCTTTTTAATCGGTGATGCGGGTAAGCGCTCAGAGGGGCAGAAGGCCACCTTTGAACTGGCTAGAAAGCAATTAGAGCAGACGAGGGGAGGAAGGGGCCTGGTATATCTTGGTGATAATATATATCCAAAGGGGCTACCGCTAGAAGGTGACAAAGAACGGGCAGAGGCGGAAGCTGTTATTCAAGCTCATGTCGAAGTAGTTAAAAACTTAGATGGTGATTTCTATTTTATTGCGGGGAACCATGATTGGGCCAACGGAAGAATTTACGGTTGGGAGCAGGTGAAACGTCAGGAAGAATATGTTGAGAATTTGATGGATTCAGCCAATGTATTTTTGCCTGATAGCGGGTGCCCGGGTCCTGTAGAGATTTCACTCAATGAAGAGATAACCCTAATCATTATTGACACACAGTGGTTTCTGCATAATTGGGATAAACCAGACGATGAGAACGGCGGTTGTGATTCTGCAGACCCTATTGAGTTATTACAATCATTGGATGATATGATCAGCAGCAACGCACATAAAAAAGTAATTGTTGCTGCGCATCATCCTATTTACACTTACGGTGACCACGGTGGTGTTATCAAGGCTTCGGAGCATTTGAAACCACCCATCTTAGGGAGTATTTATGCCCTTTACCGCAAGATTATTGGCAGTGTTCAAGACAATACCCACCCGAAGTATAAGGCCATGAGCAATGCCCTGGTAAGTGTGTTTGAAAAATACGATAACATTATACACGTGGCAGGGCATGATCATTCATTGCAATATTCGTTCAAAAATGATACCCACTATATTGTCAGTGGATCGGGCGCGAAGAAATCCTACGTTAAAAAAAAGGGGTATGCTGAGTTTGCCGAAATGACCTACGGCCTAGCAAAGGTAATTTTTTACAGTGGAGGTAAAGTTGAACTTGAGATTTTGCGATCTGACGGGAGCCAGGCTTTTGCTAAAGAACTCATGAACAAGCCGTTCATTCCACTAGTGACAGAAGCAGAATTCGTATCTAATCTTGATCTTTCCGATAGCTCGGTATCGATTAATGCCAGTGACCAATACAAAGCTGGAAATATGAAAAAGAAGCTCTTAGGGGCTAACTATAGAGATGTTTGGGAAATGGAGCGAAAAGCTCCCGTTTTTGATATTGGAACAGAGCATGGCGGTCTTAAAATCGTACAGCGAGGGGGAGGTATGCAAACAAAGTCGTTACGACTTCAGGCTGAGGATGGTAAGCAATACGTATTAAGGTCTATAGAGAAGTACGCCGAAGGGGCAGTACCTGCCATGTTTCAAAATACCTTTGCAGTAGATCTTGTTCAGGATCAAATTTCTGCATCGCATCCCTATGGAGCCTTTGTAGTTCCATCCTTGGCGGAGGCAGCTAAAGTCTATCATACAAATCCTAAAATAGTCTTTATCCCCGATGATCCAAGATTTGGTGAGCATCAGGCAGACTTTGCCAATACGCTCGCTCTTTATGAAGAACGCCCTGCGAAAGACTGGTCCGATGCTTCATTTTTTGGCAACTCTGATAAAATCGTGAATACTGCCAAGGTAATTGAGAAGCTGGCTAAAGACAATGATAATTCCGTAGATCAGCAGTGGGTACTTAAGTCAAGGTTGTTTGATCTGGTCATTGGCGACTGGGATCGTCATGATGATCAATGGCGCTGGGCTTCCTTCGACGACGGTAAGGGTAAGATGTATCGTCCTATACCCAGAGACCGGGATCAGGTATTCTTTGTCAATACCGGTTTTTTTCCTTCTATCTGGAGTAGAAAATGGGGGTTGCCGAAATTTGAAGGTTTTGATGACGATGTTCGTTGGCCCAGCGGACTAATGTTTAATGCACGCTACTTTGATCGAACCTTTTTAACCGGGCTTTCACGTGAAGACTGGATAAAAGTGTCAGAACAACTCCAGGCGGACCTTACAGACAGCGTTATTGAAAATGCTATAAATCAATGGCCGGAAGATGTTTACAAGTTACATGGTGATGAAATTATAAGAAAGCTAAAATCAAGGAGAGACAAGCTAAAACAATATGCGGTCGACCATTATGAATTTCTGGCTAAAGCTGTGGATGTACTCGGCAGCAATAAACATGAACATTTTAAAGCGACTCGTGAGTCAAATGGCGATGTTCATGTGGTCGTGCGTAAAATGAAAAAAAACGGAGATAAAAAAGGCAAAATATATGAGCGTGTCTTTAAATACGGTGAGACTAAAGAGATTCGCCTATACGGATTAGGTGGCGAGGACGAGTTTGAAATAGAAGGAGAAACTGCTAAAAGTATTAAGATTAGAGTTATTGGTGGATCAGGGGATGATGAATTGGATGACGACTCGAAGGTTAGCGGCCCGGGGAAAAAAACAATATTCTATGATACCAAGGAAGGCAATGAGATCAAGTTTAATTCCGAAAGTAAGAATCGACTTTCAGAGGATCCTGAGGTCAATTCTTACAACAGAAAAGAGTTTAAATACAACGTACTCATGCCATTATTGACAGGAGCTTTTAATCCTGATGATGGTATTTTCATAGGTGGAGGCTTCAGTTATACCAACCATGGATTTAGAAAAGCGCCGTTCAAATCCAGGCATACGGTTTTAGCAAGTTATGCAGCCAATACATCATCATACAACTTTAAGTACCATGGTGTTTTTACAGATGTGATTAAGTCATGGGACTTAGAAGCAACTACCAATTTACGCTTTCCTAATTTCACTAACTTCTTCTTTGGTTTGGGAAATGAGAGTGTCTTTGATCAGGACATTGACGAAACTACCTCGGTGAGTAATGCTATAAATTATTATAGACTGCGCTTTGAGGAGATATCTTATGAAGTTGGTTTTTTCCGTCAGCTTGGAGCTTTTGCTAAACTTGGAATAACGCATGACTACTTTAGTTGGAAGCTAGAGGACTTTTCAGACGATGATCGATTTGTACAGGAATTTGTTGCCAACACCGATCCAACCCTTGAGAATACGACCTTCAGTTATCTTGGTGGTGGTGTCCGTTTAGATGTGGATACCCGAAAAAACAAGTTCATGCCCAATACCGGTATTGTCTGGACTAATAAGATCAATACCCTGTACGGTATTAATGACGATTCGGATGACTTCCATCAGTTCAACACCAGCTTTGCGTTCTATCATAGTTTTAAATTGCCAGCCAGGCTTACCTTCGCCAGTAGGATAGGTTATGGTATGAACTTTGGAAATGTGAACGATGACTATCCTTTCTTCTTGTCTCAAACGTTGGGGGGCAGAAGTAACTTACGCGGATACAGGATTACACGTTTTTGGGGAGAACAAGCGCTCTACAATAATTTTGAGCTTCGATTAAAACTATTCAGTGTTCGTACCTATCTTTTTCCGGCTTCAGTTGGCATAATGGGTTTTCACGATGTGGGAAGAGTATGGGTTGATGGCGAGGACTCTGACACCTGGCATCGAGGCGCTGGCGGAGGTTTATGGTTTGCGCCATTCAATGCGGCAGTTATATCAGCGGAAATAGGCGCCTCTGATGAGGACACCTTGTTCTATTTCCGATTTGGTTTTTTGTTTTGATACCTGGCAGCCTGGCTTTAATGGGTTCCTTGCGAAAACGCCTGCTATAGTAGGGTGTCTTGAGGAACCTATGCCGCGCTTTATCACAAAAACATACCCCCTGAGGCTTCCAGTCTTTGTGCGTTGATCCACCTGGCTTGATCAGTACATAGGAATGCTACTACACCACCAATATCATCTGGTAATCCTACTCTGCCAAGAGCGGTCTGACTAGCTATTATCTCTTTAATCTGTGGGTTAGCATTGAAAGCTGGTGCGGTGAAATCTGTTTCAATAGCTCCCGGAGCGACGACATTAGCTGTAATACCACATGCGCCTAACTCCTTAGCAAGATATTTTGTAAATACTTCAACGGCGCCTTTCATGGAGGCGTAAGCGCTGTATCCTGGCAATGAGAATTGGGTTAATCCGGTGCTGGTGTTGATAATTCTACCGCCATCATGTAAAAACGGCAGAGCTTTTTGAGTAAGGAAGAAGGTTCCCTTCAGGTGTACGTTGTACAGTGCATCAAACGCCTCCTCTTTAAATTCAGCTATCATACCGTGCGAATCTATACCGGCATTGTTGACAAGAAAATGAAACTTATCTGTATTCCATTTTTCTGCTAAAACTGATGATACTTTGTCAAAAAAGGTATCAAATGAAGAGTTTTCCGCCACATCCAGTTGAATGGCAACCGCCTTTTGGCCCTTAGCTTCAATTTCTTCTACCACTTTTTCGGCTTCGTCTTTTTTACTACGGTATGTAATGATGATATCACTTCCGAAGTCCGCTAATTGTAAGGCCTCATTTTTTCCAAGTCCGCGGCTACCACCCGTGATAAGCGCGATTTTTTCGTTTATTAACTTTTCCATTATAGTGAATTTTGTATTTGTTTTTGATTACACTACAAATGAATAAACATATGAAGGCATAGAAATGACGGATATCTAAGGCGCTATGACAAATTCCAAAGATGTCCGGAGCAGAGTCGTCAAAAAAGGGGTATTACAAGCTTTTTCTATAGTTGTTAGGGGTAACTCCGGTATGGCGTTTGAAGTAACTGCTGAAGTGCGTAGCTTCCGAAAAACCTAGTGTAAAGCCAATTTCCTTAGCGGTCAAGTTGCTATTCTTTAGCATAGCTTGCGCCTCGCTTATTGTTTTCTCGGCTATCCAGGAATTTACTGATTTACCGGTTTTGCTCTTAATTACTGTGCTCAGGTAGTTAGGGTGCAATTTCTGAAGGTTGGCATAGTCCTGTACTTGAAAAATATATTCCTCTTCACCCGAAAGCAACCGGCGATAATGCTTTTCTAAATTGTGTTTAAACAGCTTGACTATCTCTGAGCTTCGGTCACCTTCTTCTATAGGATTATAGCCTTTCCAGAATTTTTCTTTGATCTTAAGCAAGATGACCACAAATAGGTTGCTAATGATCTTATACTTTAACGGGCTGTTTTTTTTGAATTCTTTTGCTATTTGCAAATAAAGCTGTTCAAATTCTTTAAACTCAAGACTAGGTAAAGTACTCGGGGGTACTGTTTCAGCCAATAGAAAAGGAAATTCATCAAACACCTTCTGATGTACCTGCTCTTTTAAGAAGGCTTCAGTTAGTGTTATAATAAATACATCATTCAGTTCTTCCAGGTGGAATGCTTTTATATGCCCCGGGTTAGTAAAATATATTGTGCCTGGCTCGGTTTTAAATACCTTATTGTCTGTGGTATATGTGCCACGCCCGTCTTTTACAAATACAAAGGAATAGTAATTAGCTCTAAAGGTTGGTGAAGTGAAAGGAACCTCAGGGTGAATATCAGGTAGAAAATGGATGGTAAAATCAGTCTCCTGATCGATAGGCAGGTTAAGGGCTCTGTAGAGGTCAGAAATTGTATGATGAACAATGAGGTCTGTCATGCTGCCTTTTTATACTTTTAAATTACATTAATTACTCTCAACCATAAATCAATATCTAACAACAATCTCCATATCTTTATCGTCAGAGTCACGTTATAGCTGATTGATGGAGAGACCTGCGCTGATTTTTGAACATTCACCACTTTTCTTAGTACTGTGCATTGCCCTTGGTTTCGGTTATGCCTTTTTCACTTACAAAAAAGTAGGACCTTGGGGGCCAGCCAAGAATAGAGGTCTATTTGCTCTTAAATGGATATCGGCTACGTTAATTGCTATTTTATTGGTTTCACCCATTTGGAGACAGCAACAAAATGAAATAGAGAAAGCCACATTCGTTATCGCCATTGACAACTCCCAGTCAATAACAGAAGGCGCTGATAGTATTGACTTACAGCAAGTTCTTACTGATCTGAAAGAAACCACTGCTAAGCTTGAGGAAGCTGACTTTGCCATTGAACATAGAACAATAAGTAACAAAAGACTACCTGACTTTGAAGGGTTAAGTTTTGATGTGCAAACTTCAGATCTTAATGATTTTATTGACGAGATCAATGCAGATTATGAAGGCCGCAATCTCGGTGGTATTCTACTACTCTCCGATGGTATACACAATCAGGGGCTTCTACCCACTTACTCAAGTCAATCGAGCAAGATTTATTCAGTCGGTATTGGGGATACGGTACCTAAATCTGATATTATTTTAAATGCTTTATTATATAATCAAGTCTCCTATCAAGGCAATAAGTTTCCTATGATTGTGCAGATCAAACAGAAAGGATATTCAAACCAGATGGTAGGGTTAAGTGTATTTAAAGGTGGCGACCGTCTTGTTTCTAAAACTGTGCGGCTGTCTGACGAAGCACAAATTACGGAGGTAGAACTCGAACTTGAAGCGAAAGAGTCAGGTTATCAGTCCTACACTGTGGCTCTTGAGATTAAGGAAAGTGAATTTAACCCGGACAATAATTCAAAAAAGGCCTACATTGAAGTCATTGAAGGGAAGGAAAGGATAGCATTAGTAGCTCCCGCGCCACATCCGGATATAAAAGCATTGCGTTCAGCAATTGAAAGCAATAAGAACTACTCTTTTGATCAGTTTGTTTTGAGCCTTCCGGATCAACGGGATCGATTGGCCAATACCAAAGAAAAATTTGATCTTATCATTCTTCACCAACTGCCCGACGTTAGAAGAACTGGAGCTTCGTTTGTGCAACGGTTTCTAGGGAGTAATTCTTCCCTGTTATGGATATATGGAGGGCTGACAGATGTAAGTCAGCTTAATGTAGCCAACAGGCTCATGCAGCTGGATGTTATTCGAGGGGAGTATGATCAGGTGACTGCTAATTATAATCAGGCGTTTACCAGTTTTTCATTAACAGAAAAGCTTCAGCGATCCTTTGATGATTTTCCACCCTTGACCGTTCCATTTGGCAAAATCAATATTAAAAACGATGTTTCGGTGTTATTAAATCAACGTGTTGGATCGTTGAACACCAACAAACCGCTTGTCACCGTTGTGGATAACGATGGTGTTAGGAGCGGCCTCATTTTAGGGAGTGACATATGGCGTTGGAAGTTGGCGGATTATGCGAGAAATGACAATAATGAACTTTTCAATGAACTTATCAGTAAGCTGGTTCAATATCTCTCATCAAAGGAAGATAAGCGCAAGTTTAAAGCTTATCCATTGAAGTCCGAGTTCCGTACCAGTGAGCCCGTAGTCTTTGAAACTGAGGTATATAATGATCTTTACGAGCGTGTTTATGGAGATAAAATTGATTTGAAGCTGACAAATGAATCTGGTAAAGAGACAAGTTACAGTTATGTTCCCACCCAGAGTAATACACGCTATGCCATAAATGGCTTGGATGAAGGGGTTTACAAGTACCAGGCGAGCACGAGTATGGAAGGTGAAACAGTCAGGGCAATGGGAGAATTTCTGGTCAAGGAGATACAATTGGAAAAGCTCAATTTAACAGCAGATTTCAACCTGCTTAGAAAGATTTCCGATGGTTCGGGAGGCGAATTCTTTTTACCTACAGAATTTGACAAGTTAGATGCTACGCTTGGTAATGAAAAGGCGCAGGCAGTGATTCATAGCAATGAAAAATATCTTCCATTTATTAACTTACAATGGATTTTCGTTCTAATACTAATACTTGTTTCTACAGAATGGTTCATTAGAAAATTTAGTGGGTCATACTAGATGGGTCATGTCATTCCATTTCCTGACTATGGTCATGCTTGCTAGGTTCGTTAATGAATGGTTCTGTGTTTATTTTGTGTCGTATTTGATCTGGAACCATGAACAACAGTTTAAAGCTCGTCCTTTGCAGTGTAGTACCTGTCGTTATTCTACTGCTCCCAAGAACTTGGATACCATTAGAAGGTATTACTGAAATTGAGCAACGAGTAGTTGCTATCTTTTTTTTTGCAGCGATTTTCTGGATCGTTGAACCCATACCTGTTTACACCACTTCTTTATTAATTATTTTTCTTGAATTGATATTACTGTCGGAGAAAGGATTGATCTTTTTAAGGCATGAAACGAATGAGTTTTACGGGCAAGCGGTAGGGTACAAAGATATCTTACACACCTTTGCATCACCAATAATCATATTGTTTCTGGGGGGATTTTTCCTGGCTATGGCTGCCACCAAGTATCGCCTGGACCAGAACATGGCACGTGTTTTACTTGCACCATTCGGCGTTAAGCCAAAGTATGTTATGCTCGGCTTAATGTCTATAACAGCAATTTTTTCAATGTTCATGAGTAATACGGCTACCACAGCAATGATGCTTTCTATTCTGGCTCCTGTACTCGCTGTGTTTGAAGCTAACGATAAAGGTAAAATAGCCTTTGCTCTGGCTATCCCCTTGGCTGCTAATGTCGGAGGCATAGGAACACCTATTGGAACCCCTCCAAACGCAGTTGCACTTAAATATTTGACGGGGGCTGATATGATCAGTTTTGGGGAGTGGATGATATTTGCCGTACCCTTTGTAATTGTGTTATTGGGCATTGGCTGGCTAGCGCTATTAAGTATTTATCCTACTCAGACACGTACCATCAATCTGGATATAAAAGGTAAATTCTTAAAAAACACAAAGGCGTATATTGTGTATGCCACATTTGCCGGTACGATATTGCTATGGCTTACAGATTTTATTCATGGTATGAACTCCTACGTGGTTGCCATGCTGCCCGTAGCTGTTTTTTCAGCAACGGGCATCATCAGCAAAACTGATTTACAACGCGTGAGTTGGGACGTACTTTGGTTAGTTTCCGGGGGTATAGCTTTAGGGTTGGCTTTAGATAAAAGTGGCCTTGCCAGTAGGGTTATTGGGTCAATCCCATTTGAAGGCCTTTCACCACTGGTCATTGTATTAGCCGTTTCTGTGGTGGCAGCGGTGATGGCAAATTTCATGTCTAATACTGCAACAGCCAACCTGTTGTTACCTCTTGTAGCAGTATTAGGTACTTCCATAAGCTCAATAAGTGAATACGGCGGTTCCCAAATGATTGTGTTAGCTACCACGATAGCCTGTTCCATGGGTATGGCGCTCCCTATTAGTACACCACCGAATGCCTTGGCGTTTGGTACGGGGTTGTTTGAAACACGGCACATGGCCAAACCAGGTATTGTTATGGCCATAATAGGATTAATACTGAGTTATGCCTTATTGTTCATTCTTCAATCTTCAGGATTTTTCAAATGAGTATCTATCAGGAAGGCCACAGCCATGAACATATTGTAAAGACCTACTTCTCAAATAGTGAGAAACGTATAAGTCTCAAGCCTGGAGAGGTACTCCTGGAGCAGTATGAGTTAAACGACAGGCTCTTTTATGTTGCCCAAGGCAAAGTATGCGGCTACTTACCTGATAAAGAGCTTGAAGAGCCTGTCTTTGAGGCGGATGAAGGTTCTTTCGTAGGTGTATATAGCTATTTCTCTAATGACCGAAAAAGTTACTCGCAGGTAGTTGCTGAGGAGGACGCTGTCGTTTTTTATTATAATGATAACCCTTTTGAATTACCCCAGCAGGAAGCCAGAGAGTTTTTAACATTCTTATTTGGCGTAGTAGTTCGCGAGCTTAGAGATCGACAGCATTTTGCTGGAGAAATGGCACATGACCGTGAAAAGTCATTACAAAAACTCATCCAGGTAGAGAAGATGGTAACCCTTGGTCAAATGGCGGCTGGCATTGCACATGAACTCAATAATGCAATTGGTTCGCTGAACAGCAATTTAAATCAGGTTGAGGAACGCATTATTGAAAACCTGGAAAAGGCTGAAGACCAAAACCTAATTGCTTATTTCAACAAGGGCCTAAATGAAGGGCAACCAATTACAAGTTCGGAAGCAAGAGCGGCCAGGGCAGAGCTGGAAAAGCTGAAGTTTTTAGATAAGCCTACGGTAAAGATACTTGCGCGTGCCGGGGTGTCGCCCAGTGAAATAAAAAGAACGAGCCAGGGAAGTAGGGAAAGGGCACAGCGCATAGCTTCTTTTTGGGAGTTGGGTTATTCACTGCATGACATGCATATTGCAACCACTCACTCAAGCCATGTCATAAAATCTGTAAAGAGTGTGGGCGTAGCAAATCAAAACTGGACGACTGATACTGATATTAATAAAACTGTTCAGGAAGCATTGGCAATTTTAAGGAGCATAACTAAAAATGTGGGAGTTGAAGAGCAGTTTGATCCGGATTTGCCATTGACAGAAGCATGTTCAGGTGAATTAATACAAGTATGGATTAATTTGATAAAAAATGCTGTTGAAAGTCTGATCAATAGCGGCACGGACGCTCCTAAAGTTCAGGTAGCAACTTCTCACAACGAAAAATCAATTCTTGTAACAATTACAGATAATGGACCGGGTATTCCGCCGGAACTTAGTGAAAAGATATTTCAGCCAAACTTTACCACTAAGGTTGGAGGTTTATCCTTTGGTCTTGGCCTGGGACTTACAATTTCCAAGCGAATTATTAGCGAACACAATGGGAAGATAGAATTAGAAAGCGAAGCCGGCCATACCCATTTTAAGATCTATATCCCTATAATCAATAAATGAAAAACCATGGATCAACTTTATATTATTTGTATTGACGATCAACAGGAAGTTTTGAATGCATTAGAACGGGACTTAGCCATTTTTGATGATAAACTTAATGTGGAGGTCTGTGATTCAGCATCCGAGGCGCTTGAGCTTGTAGGCGAAATTGACAAACGTGGAGACTTTGTTGCAATCGTAATATCCGATCAGGTTATGCCAGGAATGAGCGGAGTAGCGCTGTTAAGTAAAATTGAAGAAGATTCACGCTTTCCATATACCAGGAAAGTGCTGCTCACAGGCCAGGCAACCCATCAGGATACGATTAAGGCTATTAACCTGGGAGGCATTGATAGATACGTAGCTAAGCCATGGGATAAGAAGGAGATCATTAAAACAATCAAAAGTTTGCTGACGGAGTATACCACCAGAAAGGGGATATCATACGAGGCATTTTCCGGTCTCTTGGATCAAGAACTTTTATACGAAATATTAAGAAAGCAGACATAAGAAAGGATTTATAACTAAATTTATAGTTATGAAGATCCGACTAAGTCTTTTTTTACTGCTTGTCTTCTTAACATCCTGCATGGATCACTATGAGTTAGGTGAAAAGTATTTCGAAGAAGAGGATTATAAAAATGCTGAAATTCATTTTGAGAGAGCTGCTAAAATTGAGCGTGGAAACTGGAGAATTTTGTATAATCTAGCGAGATCAAAGGAGGAGTTAGGTAAATATGATAAGGCCATTGAGCTTTATTCTCAAAGCCTGGATATCAAAAATACTATAGCGAGCCACCTGGGGCGTGCCAGGTGCTACGAACACAATGATTATTACCTGAAGGGCGCCATCATTGACTATTCTGAAGCCCTGAAAATAAAGCGTAAGGATAATTTCGAGGCGTTCTATGGACGTGGCAGAGTTTATATTAAAGAGGTTAATTACTATAAGGCTTTATGGGATATAAATCAGGCAATCAACATCAAGCCCAAACATGTAAATGCTTATTATCATAGGGCTATAATCAGATCTCAGATTGGAGATAACACAGGAGCCTTAAATGATATGAACTATGTAATTGAAAAAACCGACGGTTTTTTAAAGGCGCATTTTAATAGAGGAATTATCTATCAACGGCTGGGAGTGCATAAAAGTGCAGTGAGAGATTTTGATAAAGCCATTAATTTAGGAATAAAGAAGGCTGATGTTTATGTGCGAAGAGGGAAAAGCCATCTTCAACTAGGTAATACAATAAGGGCTTTCAAGGATTTTGAAGTCGCGGAAAAACTAAATCCCAAATTGCGTGGCCTAAAAGAAAAAATACGGCTTAAGTCCTCTTGATAAACGTTTATCGCTATTTTTTTATAATCTCGTTCTTAAGCGCGCTGTAAACCACCTTGCTCATAAAGTCTTCTGCAGCTTCCGCAAGAGAGGTCGGATCGGTTTGTTCCGATTGTGCTCTCCAAACAATAGATTGTTCTTTCCTTTTATCTGTTCTCAGGTCATGGAAGACAGCTTCTATAACGTATGTTTTAGTAGTTACCAACTCTCCGGGATCATAAACCGTTTCGTATTGCTGTGCAATATAGTTCCCATAGGTGCCATATGTCGAGCGAACAGTTACATCAGACCCACCTGAATATACCATAGCCTCTTTTTCGTCAATCAAGGCTACAGTAAGAGCGCCATCGACTTTATTATCATTAATTACCTTTATGATACTTTCCTCCTTTTTATCTTCCTCAGACATATGCTTAGGAAATATGGTCATTCCAGCTATAGCATTGATGCTCCTTTTATTTAATAGCCTTGCTCCTCTGCTTTCAAACTCATTTCGAGCTTCGATATTGTCGGTAATGGCCGCAACTACTATTTTTGAATAGGCGCTTCCCGTGTAAGACGGTTTCGTCCATTGCTTTGCAATTTCAGAGCTACAGGAAGAGAGCAAGAGGATACAAAAAAGCGATGGTAATCTCATTTCAAGTTTGCTTCAAACCCTCGTGGGTAGTGTGGAGATATCGGAATTTTCTTAATCTTCTTCCTTCTTCTGAGCTTTCTTCCCGGGTTTTTTCATTTTAAGTTTGAGCTCTTCACTCTTTCCATCATGATCAGCTACTATTATTGAACCTTCATCACCTTCTCCTTTAAGAATTTCTTCTGCCACAGGATCTTCTAAATATTTCTGGATAGCTCTATTGAGTGGCCGAGCGCCATACTGGGGATCGTAACCTTTTTCTGATAAGAAATCTTTAGCTTTCTCAGTCAGCTCAATTTGATAACCCAAAGAATTAATCCTTTCAAAAAGTTTTCCAAGTGAGATATCAATAATTTTATGGATGTGCTCCCTATGTAGTGTGTTGAATACTATAACATCATCAAGTCTATTTAGGAACTCAGGACTAAAAGCCTTTTTGAGTGCACTTTGAATAGTTGACTTCATGACTTCCTCCTCATTATTTTGCTTTGCAAGCGTAGAGAAACCAATACCAGCGCCGAAATCTTTTAAATCGCGGACTCCGATATTGGAGGTCATGATAATTATAGTGTTTCTGAAGTCGACCCTACGGCCCAAACCATCTGTCAGGATACCATCATCCAATACCTGGAGTAACAGGTTAAAGACATCAGGATGTGCTTTCTCAATTTCGTCAAGCAGCACAACACTGTATGGCTTTCTTCTTACTTTCTCCGTAAGCTGACCCCCCTCTTCATAACCTACATATCCCGGAGGTGCACCTACAAGCCTGGACACGGAGAATTTTTCCATGTACTCACTCATATCAATACGCACCAGCGAGTCGTCCTTATCAAAGAGGTAAGTAGAAAGCACTTTGGCAAGCTCTGTTTTACCAACTCCTGTCGGACCTAAGAATATAAAAGAACCAATTGGCTTTTTAGGGTCTTTTAAGCCAACGCGTGTTCGTTGTATCGCCTTGGTTAATTTGGTAATAGCCTCATCCTGACCGATAACTCTTCCGCTAAGCTCTTCATTCATACCCAAAAGCTTATTGCTTTCTTTCTGAGCTATTCGTTTGGTAGGGATACCTGTCATCATGGCGATAACATCCGCTACGTTATCCTCGTCAACGGTATATCGTCTGCTCTTTGTTTCTTCTTCCCAGTTTACCTTTGCTATTTCAAGTTGCTCAAGTAATTTTTTCTCTTTATCCCTGAGCTGCGCAGCCTCTTCATATTTTTGGCTCTTAACTACCTGATTTTTCTCCTCCTTAATGTCTTCGATAGCCGCTTCCAGCTTTACTATTTCATCGGGGACATGAATATTGTTGATATGAACTCGTGCACCAGCTTCGTCTAAAACATCAATTGCTTTGTCGGGTAAGAAGCGGTCACTGATATATCTATCTGAAAGCTTAACACAGGCTTCAACTGCTTCCGCAGTGTAATTCACGTGATGATGCTCTTCATACTTTTCTTTTATGTTATCAAGTATCTGAACCGTTTCTTCAGGTGAAGTGGCATCCACCATCACCATTTGAAAACGTCTAGCTAGTGCGCCGTCCTTTTCTATATACTGTCTGTACTCGTCAAGTGTAGTTGCTCCTATGCATTGGATCTCTCCTCTGGCGAGCGCCGGTTTGAACATATTGGAGGCATCCAGGGAACCTGACGCTCCACCTGCGCCAACGATTGTATGAAGTTCGTCAATAAATAATATGACCTCCGGAGACTTTTCTAGCTCGTTCATTACGGCCTTCATGCGCTCCTCAAACTGCCCTCTGTATTTGGTGCCCGCCACAAGTGAAGCTAAGTCAAGCGTTACCACTCGCTTACCGAATAAAACACGACTTACTTTTTTCTGTATAATTCGAAGCGCTAGGCCTTCTGCGATCGCCGTTTTTCCAACTCCGGGCTCTCCAATAAGGATAGGATTATTCTTTTTTCTTCTACTTAAGATCTGAGCCACTCGCTCAATCTCCTTATCCCGCCCGACAATAGGATCGAGCTTGTCATCTTCTGCGAGTTTAGTAAGATCGCGGCCAAAGTTATCCAGCACCGGGGTTCTTGATTTTTCAGATCCTTTCTTCTCCTTACCACCACCGGTACTGCCGGAGCTGCTTCCAAATAACTTGGATGAGTCCTCATCCGGGTCGTCCGTATCTGAGGAAGCCATCGGATTTTCTGTTTGATATTCCAAAAGCTCTTTTACAACATCATAATTTACATCGAATTTCTCCAAAATCTGCGTCGCTATATTGTCTTCATCTCTTAATATGGAGAGCAGTAAATGCTCCGTGCCAATTAATTGGCTTTTAAAAATTTTTGCTTCAAGGTATGTTATCTTCAGTACCTTTTCCGACTGTCTTGTTAAGGGTATATTGGCTAAATTCTTCACGTCATGAGAAGCGGTACCCTTAGATACTTTCTCTACTGAACCGCGCAACTCATCCAGTGATATGCCTAACTTTTTTAATAGGCTAACAGCTACACCCTCTCCTTCGCGAATCATACCTAATAACAAGTGTTCCGTGCCTATGTAATCGTGGCCGAGTCTTAGAGCCTCTTCCCGACTTAGGGAAATGACCTCCTTAACTCTGTTTGAAAATTTTGCTTCCATGCTGTAGCAATTGTATATGTCTATTGTAAATCTACTGATTTATTAAAAAGAATTACCATCAACCGAGCTGGTAATTATTATAGATTAAATCAACGGTAAACCTATTTTAATTGTTCATTTTAGTAGGCCGACTGTTGAATTATAGCAGCCGAATTTGGCCCTTCATTCATAATTAAATCCACAACGCTAAGGTTAGGTGCAAAGTCTTTGCCAAATACTTGATAGTACTCCACAGCCTGATAAAAAGTCCGGTTAGCGAAATCTGATTTTGCACTGATTTGGTTTCTCAGGTCTGAATAATTCTTCTGAGAGCCCTTTGTGTACGTTTTTGTGATTAAGATGTTTTTATTTATTCCAAGTACTTGCAGACAGACTGTCAGTAAATTCCTGTTAAAATCGAAGAGAAATTTTTCTCTTTTTTGGAATGCCTTTTCAAAATAGTCAAAATAGTATTCAAAAAAAGGCGCTTTACCATAGGCAGATCTTAAAGCCCTTAGGTGTATCTGGTTCCAGTTTTGGTCGTGGTCAATTTGAATATCTTTAACTGATATTTTTTTTCTACCACCTATTACCGGAACAGTAAGCTGGAGTTTTCCATTTGCATCCTTTATGTAGCACCGATTACGAAAACTTTGCTTTATGTAGTTTTCCTGGGCTTCTATTAAAATGACATCATACTCATGTAAACACGTAAAGTACTCAATACATGGAAAGTAATGCAGTTCTATTAAAAGTCTTTTGGTATTATAGGAACTCATTTATATCTCCTAATCCTTCACGGATGATTTCCACCTCGCCAGAGGAGCAGTCAATTACGGTCGAGGGTACGTTTCCACCTGTCCCACCATCGATAACGATGTCAACTTCATTTCTTAAGTCATCGAATATAACCTCAGGATCCGTTGTATATTCCAGTATTTCATCGTCATCCTTAATGGAAGATGTGATCATTGGGTTCCCCAGAAGCTCAACTAGCTGTAGTGGGATATTATTATTAGGTATCCTTACGCCTACTGTTTTTTTGTTGACATTCAGGATCTTAGGTATCCGACTGCTTGATTCCAAAATGAAGGTAAAAGGCCCGGGGAGGCTTTTCTTCAGAAGTTTAAAGGTGCTATTGTCAATACGTTTTACGTATTCCGCAATTTGGCTGATGTCGCTACAAATGAACGAAAGGTTAAAATTTTTAGGCTTAATATTTTTGATTCGGCAAACGCGGTCTACGGCTTTTCTATTGAACAGATCACAGCCAATACCATATATGGTATCCGTAGGATAGATGACTACCCCTCCTTTTTTAAGGACATCCACGACCTGCTCAATTTTGGAGCGCTGTGGATTTTCGTCATATAACTTGATCAATTCGGCAGGCATGGCCCAAAACTATAGAAAAAATTGAGTTGGAAGATAGTATATCAATTGCAATGAGGTATGGCTTAATTTAATTAGGATACAAGGGTTTCGATATTCAAACAATTTGCTGTCTATGAGCTAACTTTGTCTCTGGACGATATTGGAATGGGAAATAGAAAAGTTCTACTTGTTACGCTGTTGGTTTTTACGATGTTATTGTCCTCCTTCGCTTTCTATGGATATCAGATTGTGTATTCTGCCAATATATTGGTGGATAAGGAAGATGCTGTTTTAATTATCGAGCCCGCAGAAACCTTCAAATCGCTGCAGGATAAGTTGTATAGCAATGATTACGTACAAGATTTGGTGTCATTCAGCTTTTTAGCACGAATTATGGATTATGACACTTCAATCAAGCCCGGAAGATATCTGCTCAAAAAAGACATGACCAATGTAGATGCAATACGTATGCTGCGAATAGGTCAACAACAACCTGTAAATATCACTTTTAATAACGTTAGGTTGATCGGTGATCTAGGCGGGAAAATAACTTCAAGCATTGCTTTATCAGAAGCGCAATTTAATACTGCTCTGGATGAGTTTATCTCTAGTAACGAGATGGGATTCAATTCCCAAAACATTATAAGCATGTTTATTCCTGACACATATGAGGTATACTATAATATTTCAGGTGAACAACTGGTCGAACGCATGCTGGCTGAGTATAAGCGCTTTTGGGGTGGGCGAAGAAAGGAAAAAGCCAGGAAGATAAATTTAGACCTAAAGGAAGTTTCTGTTTTAGCCTCTATCGTTCAGGCGGAAAGCATCAAAAAAGAAGAGAGTAAGATTATAGCAGGTTTATATAAAAACAGACTGGATAAAGGAATTGCGCTGCAGGCCGACCCGACTTTAGTATTTGCTTCCGGCGATTTTACTTTAAAAAGAGTGCTGAATGTTCATAAAGAAATAGATTCACCCTATAATACGTACCTCAACCGGGGCCTACCTCCCGGCCCTATCAATATGCCAACCATTCATTCTATCGATGCCGTATTAAATCATGATGATCATAACTATCTGTATATGTGTGCGAAAGAGGATTTTTCAGGGTACCATAATTTTGCCAGTAACATGCGCGACCATTTAAACAATGCCAGACGGTATCAGCGGCAGCTTTCTATTGAACAACGTAAAGCGAGGATGAACGGAAAGTAATGTATCAGCATAAACACCAGGTTAGGGTAAGGTATGCTGATACAGACCAAATGGGCTATGTCTACTACGGTAATTATGCTGCTTACTATGAGACAGGACGGGTAGAAGCGCTGAGGGCACTGGGGCTAACTTATCGCGAGTTAGAGGAAAGTGGCGTGATGATGCCGGTGTTAGAAAATCATTCTAAATATATTGCCCCCGCACTATATGATGAGCTTCTCACCATTACAACCAGTATCAAGCAAAGGCCAGGGGTTAGAATAACCTTCGAATATGAAATCCACAACGAGTCGGGGAGCTTGATACATACCGGTGAAACAAAACTGGTTTTTGTGAAGATGACCACAAAACGGCCTTGTGCAATGCCGAAGAATATGGAACATTTATTAACACCTTTCTTTGGCTCATGAAAAAGAAGATAGTTGACTACATACTTCAGTCTGAGGTATATAAAAGTCTGATAGCGCTTCTAAAGGCTGTTAAGTTTAGCAGGTATGAAGACCTGAGCCTCTATGAAATCATTCGAGTTTTTATTCAGAAGATCACCAAGGATGAAATCATAGAACGCGCAGAATCTGTGGCCTATAACTTTACATTAGCGATCTTTCCGGCCATCATATTCCTATTCACCCTTACACCCTATATCCACGAGTGGATTCCCAGCGTAAGCCAGGATAGAATCATTGAGTTCATAGGTGAATTTATGCCCGAAACCATGTATAAGGTGGCCAGCAATACCATAGAGGACATTATAAGCAACCAACGTGGAGGGCTGTTAACCTTTGGCGCTTTATTCTCTCTCTTTTTGGCTACAAATGGTATGCTTTCTTTAATGAAGGCTTTTAACGCGTGCTACAAAACCATAGAAAAAAGGGGTTTTATAAAGATGCGATTAGTAGCCACTGCACTTACTTTTATGCTTGCCCTAGTACTTATATTAGCTATAATCCTGCTCGTAATCGGGAATTTCGTTATAGACTTTGTGAGCCAGATAGAGTGGGTAAATATTGAGGACTATATCTTTTATTTATTTTTCACCGTGCGGTTCCTGGTGATCTTCATAGTGTTTTTTCTAGCGATATCATTCATTTATTACTTTGGACCTTCTGTACACTATAACTGGCGGTTCTTTTCGATAGGCTCATTGATCTCTACTATTCTATGCCTGGCGGTATCATACGGATTTTCTTATTATGTGGCCAATTTCGCGAGCTATAATAAGTTGTATGGCTCAATTGGTGTGTTGATTGCCCTTATGGTCTGGCAGTTCATTTTGACTATAGTTTTGCTGGTCGGGTACGAGATCAATGCGAGTGTGCATCACGCGTACCGGATTAAGGCTTAATTAACGAAAATCTTCTTACCTTTTATTATTAATAGACTATTTTATATATGATATATCATACATATTTATTTTAAATAGATAGAGCTTTGTATGATAAATTATACGTTATACCTTTATAATCAATTTATTGAATGATATGTCATACAAAAATTGGTATTCAATGAGCGATAAAGCTTTGAGTGAGACTATAGGCTCATTTGTGAGGAAGCATCGCTTGGACCAGAATAAAACTCAAAGTGAGATAGCGGAGCAGGCGGGTATTAGCCGGTCTACGTTAAGTCTACTGGAAAAAGGTGAGGCGGTCACTGTTCCAACCTTGATTCAGGCGCTTCGTGCATTGGAGCTGCTGCATATCATGGATAATTTTCAAATCGTATCACAGCCAAGTCCTTTACAGTTAGCTAAGCTGGAACGTGAAAAAAGACAAAGGGCTCGACCTGATCGGAAGGCAGGTAATCAAGGAAAAGAGTGGTAAATACTGCTATAATCAAAATATGGGGTGAACAAGTAGGTGCCGTAGCCTGGAACCATGAATCACAACTTGGGAGCTTTGAATACGATCCGGAGTTTATTAGAAAGGGGTGGGAGTTAGCGCCGCTAAAAATGCCATTGTCATCGGGCCAGAGAATTTTCACATTTCCTGATCTAAGAAGGCCAAAAGATAGTGAATATGATACATATAAAGGTCTTCCGGGACTTCTGGCAGACGTATTACCGGATAAATACGGCAATAGACTTATCAGCGCGTGGTTAGCTAAAAATGGACGACCTAGTGACAGTATGAACCCTGTGGAACAACTATGTTTTATAGGTACCCGCGGCATGGGAGCATTAGAATTTGAACCCGCTACTTTTGGTCGAGACAAAAATACTTTTAGTGTAGAAATTGATAGCCTTGTCGGAATTGCCAGGAAAATGTTATCAGCTCGAAGCGATTTCAGCGCTGACCTGGCAAAGCACGAAGAGCAAGCATTAGTGACATTATGAAGATCGGAACATCCGCCGGAGGTGCCAGGCCAAAGGCTTTGATCGCTTACAACGAAATAACAGGCGATGTCCGGTCGGGTCAAACCAAGGCGCCAAAAGGCTACGACCATTGGATCATAAAACTTGATGGCGTCAGTGAAGAGCAGTTTGGTGAAAGTACAGGATATGGTAGGGTTGAGTATGCTTATTTTAAAATGGCCAGGGAATGCGGGATTAGAATGATGCCGTGCAGGCTCAATGAAGAGAATGGAAGGGCGCATTTTATGACTCAACGTTTTGACCGTGAAGGCAATTTTAAACATCATATTCAAACTTGGTGCGCCATAAATCATTTTGACTTCAATGAAGTCACCAGCTACAGCTATGAGCAACTTTTTCAGACCATGAGGGAGCTCAGGCTGTCTTATCCTGCGGCAGAGGAATTATTTCGAAGAATGGTTTTTAATGTACTCGCTAAAAACTGTGATGATCATTCAAAAAATTTCGCATTCCGACTAAAAAAAGGTGAAAAATGGGAATTGAGTCCGGCCTACGATGTATGTCATGCCTTTCGCCCGGATAGCCTATGGGTGAGTCAGCATGCATTAAGCGTTAATGGTAAACGAACGCATATTACAAAAAATGATATGGAAGCCGTGGCACGTGCGATGAGCGTCAAAAAGGGCTCGGTGATTATCGACCATATAAATGCAGTGGTCAAACGATGGCCGGAATTTGCCGAAGAACAAAAAGTGTCAGCGGCTAAAAGAGATGAAATTAATGCGACGCTAGGTACTTTTTAATGGTTTGTGTGACAGGGGGATTAATTGGCTTACCCCTATATAAAAAAGGAATCTAAAGAGATTTAGATAGGGAATAAAATACCCTACCTTGGGTATTGAAATCAAGTCAATTTTATAGTTAATTCGAACAGAACCGCGCTTGCAGCAGAACTGCGTTTTGTGCGTCATTAAGCTCAATTGCTCCTAAACCTTAGATAATGAGAGTTAAAGTTGAAGATCTTCCAAATAGGAATTCCCCGAACTCAAGAAGGGGGAAAAGGCAAAGGAGGTCTAGAAGTAGAAGACAGAGAAGACAAAGGAGTAGGCGACAGAAGAAACCAAGAAGACTTAATCAAGATAATTAATTAAATTTATTAATAAATAATATTTAAATTATTTAAGAAATGAAAAACAAAATTAAATCGTTATTTTTTTTAATATTATTAACTAGTTGTTTAAGATATCCATTACCGGACGCCAAATTGAAACCAGAAGTTGTTTGCGGTCAAGATGCATGCATACCTGGCCAAGGAGGAGAACTTTTACAGTTCTCGAAAAATCCATTTTCTCCACCTATTGACGCGAATTCCACTGCGAAGAACATCGCTTTTGCTGTATTAGGGCACACAGTTGCAGAGAACGACTTAACAGGTGGAGATATTAATAATTGTTCGACAGGTTTATCTAACCCTTTTTCAATTGAAGATGTAAAGAGTATAAAGTTTGCAAATGGACGAAAAATCGAATATGAACGAAAAGAACAACTAGAACTAGATGTTGAGGCTGCTACTCAGGCAAATTTGGAACAACTTGACAAATTGAATTTAACTGAAGCAAAAATTCAGGAGCTTGAAGTTAAGATCAAAGCTGCCTACTCTAGAGTTAGTGGTAAGGAATTATCAGTTGTAGGTAAGTATTCAGAATGGGGGCTATCAATTGATGCTAAAAATAGACTAAAAAAGGATCCTCAATTTGCAGAGTGTAGGCAATACCTCTCCGATAGTAAGTACCGTGTAATTACTGCAATTGGTCTGGTTGTATTTGAGATTGAATTTGAATCAAATAGCATTGATAAGCTAGCTGCTGAAGTAGATGCAATATTAGAAGCCGAGGGTGTTAATGCGAGTTTAGCATTTACATTTAAGAGAGAAATAACCAAAAATCTTGAAGTAACTAACGGTGAAGTATATCAAATTCTAGTTTGGCGTCACGCTCGTTTAGAAGGTGATAGATTGACTGGGGATTCTTACCCAAGCTAACAGCCTAATAGACACTTCATCTATAAGCTTACTAAGCTATTTGCTGAGGGCGGCGCGATAAGAATATTTTTGGTAGAAATATGAAAAGTTCAGCTTACGGATGATAGTTGAACGTTGAAGCACATCCTGCCTCTGGCCACCTTTAAATGACGAGCTAAGCCTTGTTACCTAACGGGCAACTGCGTGAAATTGGGATAAAATACCCTAGGTAGGGTATGGATATAGGTTATCAAATGGTCTAGATTCCCGTATTGACCAGTTCACAACATTCATGCTCACTTTTGTTCGAGTACTCTTAGCTATTTACTTAATATTTGAGTTTGAATTGGTGAGCTCTCAAAACCTTGATAGCTTAATTGGATTAAAAAAACACTACCAGGAACAGTTAGAACGACATTCTGCCATCTCGAATAGGTATCGCGATTCTCTCAAATCTGTAGAATCAACAATGCAATCTATTTCATTGAAAAAATCTATATCTGATGATGAGAATTTGATTATCAATGAAGAAATAAAACTAAGTCAATACGCGGTTGTAAAAGATAAATTAGGCTCAAACGGTATCCTCTTTTACGAAGCAAATGGAAAGAAAGTGACGGCAATAAGGTTTGTCGATTCAGAATACATTGAAATAAGTTTTAAAGGCAAGTCTTACTATGCGACTGCTTCAAGTTTCGTTTCGAATACTAAAATTCAAGAAAAGTTAAAATACTTAAGAATAAAAGAAGGTCGTAAACCACTAGGTAATAGCAGTCAGTCCTCAGGAGGTAGGAGATACATTCGAGGACCAAGGGGAGGTTGCTACTATATTAATTCTAATGGTAACAAAACATACGTAGATCGAAGTAAATGTAGTTGAATAGCTATCAGGCATATCAGTTCCTAAATACCTAGTACTAATCTTCCGTAGGGAAAATCTGTTGGCTTTAGTTACGTGACCCCAAATGTGACCCATAGAGAATAAAAAAGCCTATCTACTTGATATAGATAGGCTTTATTGCAGAGGAGGAGGGAACGCTAAAAATACTTCACTAGTATAAATAGTTATTAATTACTCCAAAATAACAATAATTTTGACATCCTTGTACTGACATCTACTAATTGTCATCCCTTTTTGTCATCCCCTTATGAAAGTATTATCTTTGCAGTGATGAAAAATAAGATCACTGTAAGTCCTCCATATTTCAAGCAAAAAGGTAATCAAGAACTTTTGGCAATAATGATCCCGTGCCGGGTCTATTACAGGGGGCAAATTAAAAGATTCAATTACTATTTAAACGATGCAGATAATAGATCAATAAGATTAACAAAATCACAACTTAAAAAAGGTGTTGTAGAAAATCACCCAAAAAAAATAAGGTATAACAGCTTAATTCATTTTACTAAAAGCATGATTGAACAGACTGTTCAAAATTGCATTTCAAATAAGTCGCCATTGAACTTAGATGAAATTAGGAGTCAGGTCAGAAGGTTAATTATTTCCGATTTTGAATACCATCTGACCAAGACGCTTGAAGAGCAAAAAATTAAAGTGTCTTTTAATAAGTATGGCACTATTGAAGTTGATGAATCAGTATATACTAGTTTTTCTTCGACTTCTATTCCAACACAACCAGAGGTCTTAGATGATGGAACTATAGAAGAGAATGATTGGGACGAAGAAGATTATGCCAACATGTTACTATTCGAACAACAGTCACAAGATGAAGTAAAACGAGAACTAAAAATAAAGAATCTACCAACTAACGTTCGCTTCCAAAAGGGACACTTCAACAAGGAAAATATTTTCGAATTATTAGCCTCCATTAAATACCGGGATGACATTGACGATACATATAACAAAATTATTATTCGTCTGTATGAGTTCAGATATTTTAAGAAGCCTGATGAGAACATAAACAATTTGAACACAGAATGGGTAATTGATTTTTTTTCGTTTTTATGGCAAGAAGGTTACGCCAAAATAAATACTAGGAACTTTGATCCATTGCGTTTTGATGGAAATACTTTATTATCAAAGAATCGAGAAAAATATAAGCCTCAAGCTTTCCATAAGCTTTTAGAGGTTTTTCAAACAGTCTCAAAAAAAATCCTTCCGGCAGTAGTCTTAAATCAAATTGATTTTAATAAGGTCAATTTAAAAGACATTTGTGGGGAGCATAAAAATAAAAGAGGGATACATTTAAACGAAAACCTCAATAAGGAGGAGTTTGACAAACTGTTTTTTTATCGATTCGAACAGTCAAAAATCAATTCTTACCAAGAATTATTTACTAGTCATTACCCTAAGTCAGCTCTAAAAATCAAAATTCTTGATCTTGAAATAGCACGTGACCTATTTTGTCTACAAACTATGGCAGGAGGACTAAGAGGTTATAAGGATTTAACGACTTTACACTTTGACAAAAGTGGGCAGCAGCTCTCTTTTTTTGCTGATAAGAAAGATGAAACGCTACAAAACCCCTTGAACGTTTATACTCAAATAATCGCTAATCAATATAATTTCAGTGTTCCAAAATTGGGAATTAATCGATCAGCTAATTCCCTGAACAACATTTATAGAGCATTATTAAAAACAATTGCGGAGATCATACCACTGGACAGACAGATAGTAGTGGAAAAAAGACTTGTCAAACTAAAGGAACTTTTCGTTCCGAAATTTGGGAGAAAAACATTTAGTCAAATACTATACGATGAATATGATATACACACAGATGATATAGCAATTTTTACAGGTCATGCGACTAGGTCAGACAACGTATTAGTAACTAATTATATCGATATCAAATCTCCCAAAAAGAAGAAGGAAATTTTTAAAAGGATCAGACTGCCAAAAGGAAAAAACACTAAAACAAATCGGTCTTTTTGCTAATCCTTGTTGATTCGGAACTCTATAAATTTTTATAAAAAATTATAAAGTCTCAGAGGAAAAAATCTGAATGTAAATAATTAGCTCCTGTTGCACCCCCACCGTAGACAGAGGGTGGGGATATGGGCGCAGGAGAGGGTAGGATACGGGGGGTATGATAGTAACTAGTTAATTTAAGCTAAGAATATATCGACTTCTGGTTTTATCCAATATCATCGTACGTTTACTAAGCATTTCAACAATAATATTCTCGTCTGTTTCTTGGAAAATCATCGCTGCAAATGCTTGATCTCCGTACTTATCAATTACGGTAATGCCTCCATGTAAATCGATAACTTTAATTACCTTCCTCGATTGCGAGCATTTAACCAATTTTCTATCTATGAGAAATAGCTTATTCAATTTCATGTTCTGCTTTTAAAATTTTTTTGATCCTCTTAACTGTGCTCAACCCCTTCTTTACTGTTACTGCAATCTGTGTGTCAGGCAGAGTCGAATGATTAATTAAATTGACTATATCAGAATGTTTCGTTAAGAGCTGTTCATTTGAGTAGGTTGACCCACTTATCCGACCTCTATATTTCCCTTGACGCTTGGCAATTTCTATACCCTCTAGCCGCCTTGCCGATTGATAGTGTAATTCCATTTCTGCCCCAAGAGATAGCATCATTAACATTGATTTTTGAAGAATATCAATTTTACCGTTATGATCTCTTTTAAATACCAATTGGCTAGGGTGTTGGATATACAGAGTAAATCCGTTTTCCTCAACCAGTTTTTCAATGGTTGTGATTACATCACTTACCCGTCTGCCTATTCGACTGATCTCAGAAAAGAATATTGTGTTGGTGTCATTTTTATTGGCATATGCAAGCATCTTCTTATATCCCGGTCTTTCTGAGGTCATCGACTTTCCCGTAATGGTGTCGCAAAAGAATTCACTTAATCTGAACCCATTTGCACTTGCGAACTTTTTTAAATTTTCTTCTTGTCGGATATGATCTTGACCTTTTGATGAGACACGACTATACCCAATGACATGCTGAATTGACATACTCAAAATAGAATTAGGAATTAGAACAGCCTCTCAGACGGTGGAGAATAGATAAGGTTACGTTTTAAGTATTCAGATTTGAGTATAATCTATTTTCGATAGATTGCATACTTGGATGTATATATATAAAATAATTTTATTAATTTGAAATATGAAAATAAATAGCATAATTCTAATTATTGGAATTATACAATTTTTTATTGGTTCAGTTGAGGCTCAACCTGATCAAGCTCAAGTTATACATCTTGAAGAATGGCTGAATTCTAAAAAATTAGATGTTGAATTGAATAACTATGACAAGAATAGAGCTAAATACTTGAGAAAGAAGTTTGGGAAAGCATTAGGAAGAAAGGGTAAAAACTGTCTGTGTGAGATTCCTTTAAAGCAAATGATCAGTTTTAGAAATGTTCTATTAAAGAAAAATAATAAACATACCTATCATGTAAATTTTGCTGTTAGCAGTGACATCCAACCAACAGTTTACGATCCTGAGTTTAATGACGAACTAATAGACATCCTCTTAAATTCAAGGATACAAGGAACTCCACTTTTTGATAAAATACTGTCAATTTCATCATTCATTGTTAACGCTGAAATTACTCAATTCAATATAGGCTTGTTAGTTCAACCGGCAACTGTGTTCAATTTTAATTGGGATAACTTGCATCCTGTTGATATGCGAAATTCCCGATATTATCGAGGAAACAAGTCTTCTATCAATTCTGATGAAAAATTGAGTTTTTTTCTTGCATCTAGTCCTTTCACTGGTGGTTATGGATCGACCAATCCTATCGTTTCGGGTAACGAATCTTATCAAGGAGAATTGAAAAGCCCAAATGAATACCTCAAAATAGTGTTGGATGGATTAATCAAATATTTTAAGTCTACCAAACCATTTAAAGATGTTACAGTTACATCAGTTGGTGAACATCAAATTGCCATAAATGATTTGAAAAACCATATATCAAGAAACGATAATTATTGGGAGCGTATCCGTATCACCATTGGTCAATTTTCGCAGTTTGAAGGTCAAATGTTTTATCTCTTTATAGTTGAAGGAAAATACTACGATGCGGGTAAGAACTCGCCATCAGAAAGCTTTTGGAAGTCCAATGGCAAGGATTTGTACGACATATATGACGTCAATCTGTCAGAATTTCAGAAGAATGTAAAACAGGTAATTTTTAATCAAATTTTAAAATGACAGAGGGAAAACTGAAGAGCTCATTAGGGGTTTACCTAATTTTAGTCCATTTTTTAACTATTCTTTTGGTCTTTACTTACTTTATCATTGAGTGGTATAACTTAGAAATTATGCAATCTGCTCTTGTGATTATAGTCCCCTTATTTGCAAATCTTACCGCAATTGTTATTAAAAAAATCATTCAAGATGAATTTCCAACAGGAAATGTCGTTTCAAAATCAAGGGTATTTGTAAGTTTCTTTATACCATCAGTTTTTTTTATTGTTCTTTTGATGGTACTAACCAAACAGGCAATAAGACCATTCCTAAATTTAGAAAACTTCACGGCTACTCTTGGCGTAGTTGAAACAGCTTTTGCCGTTAACATTGGCTATATTGTTAGAAAGTTTTTCGATAAGTAAGCTTATTCTTTTCTTTTATCTCAATTAAAAAGTCAATCATCCCCCTGATAATGTGACTTGATGTCAAGCTATTTGTTCTTAGAGATTGAATAAATTGAATCTGTTCTTCTTCTAATCGTATGGTCATCTTCTTCATGTTCATAAATACGTTAAAAGAATTTTTTGTCCGACATTTCTCAAAAACCGCCTAAAATGAGAGTTTAAGCAGATAATATTTTTAATTAAGGATATTTGTATTTTATAAAGAAAATATATTTCTAAAATGTAACTACCCCTGTCTAAATTCGTATAGTATAATGTAAGGGAGCAACTCTGAACTCTTATCAACTCATACCTGAGTTGCCAAAAACACACACATACATAATGGGTGCTAGACCCTAGAGATGATAGTAGGTGCATTCTATCGTGGATGCTTGCTATGTCTTATTACATCCTTGGGAATAAGAATGAGAGAATTGGTATGCGCATTTTTTTTAACGTGTAGCGGCACAATAGTATCTCAATATAGCTTAATAGACCAGTTTTCTGGTTCTAAGTTGATTTGGTAAAGAAATGGATGGCTGAAAGGTCAACTTAAAGAGTTAAAAAGTAGGAAGAAGTACGTATTTGAAGCAAAAAAGAACATTTATAATGGTATGTCGGGACAGGTTTGGGCTAAAGGAATTTCGATTGCATTTTGACGAATTTCTAGCAAAAAAAATACTTGGGTCGCTTGTGTGCTTTTGTGTTGTTCTCAACTATTTATAAGAAATAACAGGTGATCAAAAGAATAGAAAAAATGAGAAGAATTAATCTTTATATCAGTGATGAATTGTATGAAGCAATTCACGAAAAAGCAAAATCAAATTTTTTAAAAACTGGAACATATGTGAAGCAGGTATTACATCAAATGATTATTAACAAAAAACTAGAAAAATGAACGAGAAAATGGAAAACCTAGAATACACTCCCATACTAAAAAAACTCTTACAGAACCATTGTGGTAGAGAATATGAAGGGACTAAAATGAGTGATGAACAATTATTTAGTGATTATTTAGTACTGAAAGAAAAAGGTAATCTTTATGCACTATTTCATTCCGAATGGCTCGAATCTGAAGAACGTCAAAGTGCCAATCAAGCAGAATTCGACAGCTTGGTCTATAATCCTTTACTTAAGTCACTTTTACAAATTTATTGTGGCAGAGCGTATGAAGAAATTGGAATAAGTGACGAAGAACTATTTGTAGAGTATTTGGAGCTGAAGAGGGAAGGAATTCTTGATTCACTGTTTTACTCTGAATGGCTTGAATCTGAGGATCGCCTAAAAAATATATATAACTGAAAGTCATGAGCCATAATAACGTAAACAAGGACGATAGTACCAATAAGTCCAGAATCAATAATTCAAAATATATTCAAGTGCCTTTTGCTATTTTGGCAGATTCGGAATTAAAACCCAACGAAAAGCTTCTTTATGGGGTAATAAAGAGTTATTCGAAACAGACAGGTTATTGTTTTGCTACTAACCAGTACTTGGCTAAGGTGTTAGGGTTGGCTCGGTCAACAGTCTCAGATTTAATAACAGGGTTGAAAAACAACGGATACATTACCACGGAAGATGTTTACTCCAATAATTGGAGTTATCAGTTCCAAAGACGTATTTATCTTACTGATCGGGAGCGGGACTATGAATTAACCCATACAGCTCATGCGGGAAAGCCTGTTGATAGTTCAAGTACAGATGATCAAGAAACTGACACCACCTATGCCAAACACGAACCCCCATCGGATAAGAAAGATACGTTTGATCAAGATTATGATATAGGTGATGTTATTGACGGGAACACCAGTTCCAATGATATGAAGGGCAGTCTTGAAGAGAATAACCCAGATCGAGAAGATATTAACATAATAGATAATAAGATTAAAGAATTAGAAATAGATAATAAAAAAAGAGAAATAGAATTAGAGAAATTTAATAGTGATTTGACCTTAGACCCTAAACTTGAGAAAGCCACTTTGGAAGACAATTCAGGTATTCCTAATCAACCAATTACAATTGAAAATGCTCCAAAACATGCAATTCTGAATGAAGCTTACAATCGAGATTTGAATGATACTTTAGATGCTATAAAACAGCTAAGGGAATCAGATGATTATCCAGAAGATTTGCCATTTTGATCAAATTAATCAGAATCAACCCAATGAACAGGATCAAGAAAATTGTCAATATTTTTACTTTAATGGTTGCACATAAACACCTCCATTAAAATCATTGATCACACTATACTTAACTGATTCAATAGTTTCATTAACAACATCATAGTAAGCATGAATGAACTTGTTTCCACCAGAATGTTCAACTAATAACTTATTATGCTCCAACACATAACCTTGAAGAAAAATGATAACCCCTGATTCCAATACTTTCATGATCCGGTAAGTTGTATTAGAAACTCTTCCTTGAGTTAGTATTTTACGTACTTTCTTCTCTTTTAAATCATATTCAAATACTTCATAAAAGTTGGAGAAAAAGAATCTTCCCAACTCAGAATGAACATGAGCAAATAACTCACCTGTATCTTTATTTCTAGACCCAATTTCAAAACCAAAGGTGGTTTTATCAGTAATGGCTAGTAAATCAAGTTGATCATAGTATTGATTATTCTTTTTAATTCTGATCTCCACGTCTCTCCCATCCAATTGCCACATTTCCATCTGATACTGACCACTTGAATAGGTATGCTTTAATTGCTTCTCCTGACCTTTTGCAACACAGGAAATAACTGCTATCAATGAAACTAGAAACGCTCTTAGAATAGAATTATATAAGCTAAATCTCATTAGGACAAATAGTCTCTGAAACTACCTCTTAAAATGAATTTGAAGATGAGAGCAGCCGTTAATGGTGCAGAAATTATGAGCACCCAAGTGGTAGCATCAGAATTGAGTATCCGATCAATACCAACTAAATAGCCAATACCCGTGAGCAATAAAATTGTAATTCCAGCAGCTAAACTCATTTTGGATTTAGCTCGACTTTTGAAGGATACGTCATTGTTGCAGTACGGACATATATTGGCATTGTTTGGAATCTTCATGGCACAGTGTGGACACTTCATTTTACTATCAGTTAGTTAGTTATAAGAGGATAGAGAACTACTCGTAGGTAATAGTAAATTCTAAGTTGGATTCTGCTGATGAACTTGATTCTAAATAACTCTCAACTAGCCCATCACTATTGAGGGTTATTGAAACGTCTTTAACTACATCCTCCTGAAAATCATTGAAGTCTGATTTATCTCTAAATTCTGATGGAATTGTTTTTAACAACCATAGATCAGGATCATCCCCAAAAAACAGTACCAATCCTATAGATTCAAATGGATACGGATTGGCATCATATTCATTTACTACAATTAGTTTACGAGCAGATTCAATTTGTTGAATCACCCCTTCGCTATCGTATGTGATCTCAATTGAATCATCAAAACCAGTGTCTCTTTCTAGCTTAGAAATAGTACCAATTTTATCTAGATCATTGTAGCTGATTTCAAAATCAAAAGTCTCCGTACATTCAGGTAGGAATCCAGTATTAGAGCCGACAGTTATATCGCAATAGGAATACGATTTAATTCTACCTTCAGGATCATAGGCAATATTATACAGTGAATCGTAAAAGAAGCCATCACTTAAATCGAACTGTCTTATAGAAGCTAATTGATCACCTGAATATCTCAAATAAATTTTTTCGTCAACACTACCTGCTTCTTCGATTTCGATAGAATCCATTCTATCATTACTATAGAAAAAAGTGTAGACATCATCATTTCTATCAGTAACCTGCTTCACTCGTTTACCTGAGTTCCCAACGATACCTGTGGGGTCAAAATTAAGCCCCTCAGATGCTTCTTCTGGCAATTCTATTGTGATAGATAACTGAGCCAAATCACTGTCCTCACAACCTGTTTTTGTAGCTCTTGCAACAATATCGTAAGTGCCATCAGCATCTAATACAATGGGTGTAGAATACACCTGTGCATTGGCAATGTCATCATTGACGGCAAACAGAATAATAACATCTGGTTCACTACTAGATATTTCAATGGTTTGTACTTCAGTGTATGTACCAGCAGCAATCGAAAATGTTGGTGCATCCAGTTTTGGAATAGTTGGATCATCCGTAGAATCATCTGATGAACAGCAATTGAGAAGTAGAACTAATATAATTAATTGATAACTGAGAGGTTTCATTTTAAATGATTTGATAAGACTCGAAGTTAACTCATTTCTTCATACCATACCATGTATGGAGTAACATATGTGATACATCAGTTTCATCTTGCCCTCTATGGGATTTAAAAAAGATGAAAAGAAAAGTCTCTCAGAATCTGAGATCAAAAGAATCAAAGCGGTTGCTGATAGAATAAAAGAATTAAGAAAGGAAAAAGGGCATACCAGTTATGAGAACTTCGCTCTTGATACAGATATTCCTCGAATGATGGCTTACAGAATGGAGAAAGGTGCGACTGATTTTCAGTTTACTACTCTATGCAAAGTGCTTGATGCTTTGGAGGTTAATCTCTCGGACTTTTTTAATGAATTAGATCAATCTTGAATTATTACTAACTGATACCATGTTTCTTAAAAAGTTCTTGAACATCTAAGTTACTTAGTCTTGCAGAGGGTGGTGCATCTTCATATAGTATCACCCCTTTTTTAAATTGATCCGAACCAATGTCATACCCCCCAATAATGTCTTTTTGGACTTTAATACACTTCATAAGCCCTACAGCTCGCAAAGCAAGTTTCTTATCAACTGATTGAGGTCTAACTGCAATACAAAAGGTCACCCCATCACCTTTGACTGTGGGATAAATAATTGCATCTATGGGGAAATCAAGAGTTTTCTGAGCATAATAAGATGTAACCTGATATTCAAGGTGATTGGTGTAGACTCTTGAAAACTCTTCTGCTAAGAAGTTATGCACTTTTTTCGCAATAGGATTGGAATGAAGAAGCTCATCTTGAATGCTTTTCATTGAAATAGCATTAGAGTTATTTTCAATCAGGTTTTCCGATAAACCAACAACCGCACATCTTAGTGGTTCAATGCATAACCATTGGCTATGTGTGGCATAAAATACTGCACCATCCTTCAAAGAATCATAGGAAACAACTTCTGATAATGCAGCGATATGTGGCTGACGCATTTCTGGTGAGCTAACAGCACCATAAAATAGTGGACTATTGTTAGAATTCATCCGCTGAAACTCAATATCACCCATTCCAACGGGAGGGTAAGAGATTTCATGTATATTTTTAAAAGGAACTGACCCCTTATTTAATCTGACTCTATCAATAATTCTATTTTCAGGAATTTCAATGTTGAATACCCCTGCTTGAGTAAGGTTTTGAATCGCCTCTATCTCACTTTTGTGTAACGGCTTGGATTTATCGATACCTGAAACTTTGTGAAGAGCATCTTTTACTAGTTCTTCATTTATATTCATGTCAGTTGAAACCCACCCCATACGGTAAAGCTACATTGAAAATCTAATTCTTACAGCAGTATGGAAATGTGTGATGGTTGATACTACATTCTAACGCCATACATCTGATCATCCAACTCCTTCCAGTTGGGCATATGCTTAGATAGTTCCGCCCAAAATGCTTTAGAGTGGCTCTTCTCTATTGTGTGGACAAGTTCGTGAACTAGCAAGTAGTCAATAAGTGAATAGGGTAGTTTGATGGCATCAATGTTGATGATAATATTGTTGTCATTCGTACAACTACCCCATCGTTTTTCAAGGAATCGGAACTTCAATTCATTGTAGGGTAAAGAGGTTTGCTTAGACCACTTATTCAATCGTGGGGTGATGTTTTTAATTGCCTTCTCCTTATAGAATTGCTGTAGTATTGATTTCAATACTGCCTGATCATAAGTATCAAATGGAACGGTAAATTTGAATTTAGAATGATTAAATTCAATGGTGGGGTAATGGATGTCTTCGTTTTTAAAAACTTCAACATAATACCTTCTTCCTAAATAGGGCAGTCTAGCACCTGTCACAATATCGCCTTCTTCAATGGTCTGAACTAATGCCAATTTATTAATGATCCACCGTGCTTTTTTTAAGATCATTTTTTCTGCTTTGGCATCGGTAACCTCAGTCCCTTTAAGCACTACCCCCTGCTCCTTATCTACACTGATGTAATGAGCCTTTAAGCCATCTTTTTGCTGAATGGCATAATGTATGATCTTATTTCCATAAAGTGCTTCAGGCATCCTTATTCTTACTTAAAATATCCACTAACTCTTTGGCTTTAGCTCTTGCTTCTGTTCTATCTATCACTTGTTTCAAATAGCGGGTGAGCTTATTCTCTATGTCTTTTCTAACGGTAGTTTTTCTTTCCCAATCCACCATGTTTAATTCACCCTGAATCAGGTCGAAGACGGTTAATGTAGCATCTACAGCATCTTCCTTAAACAATACTTTCATAGAATGATATACTGCTTTCTGTCTTTCGGTGGTAAAACCTAGCTCATCGGTCTTTTTCTCATTATCTACAATTTCATCTTGAATATCGGTATAAGCTTTTAATAATTCCAGTTGAGTAATTCGATCCTCTTCTTTCATTTTAATCAGCTCCTCTAATCGCTCTGCCAGAGGTTTATAGAAATCAGGACTTTTGTCAAGACCTACCTTTATGGTATGCCTCAAATTGTTTCTTAGTTTCAGCTCTTTGGTAGATGGAGAAGCGTCCATAATCTCTTCTCTAAACTTATCCTTGTCAATAATAGAGATAGGTTCGTTCAAAAGGTTGTCAACTCCTTGAGCCGTCATATGTTCATCTATCATCACTTGTAGTTTCCTACTCTCATCCTTACTGATCTTCAAATCATCATCATCAGGATAAGCGTTTCTGGCTCTTAGTTTGATCTCATTGAATAGCTTAAAGTCATCCTGATATTTCATTGCCTTGGTGTTGGGGAGCACTATAGCTATGGACTTATTGAACTGTTTAAGCAGGTCTTTAAATTCATCTCTTTTGTCAATGGCTTCAATAAATAAAACAGCCGCTTCAATGTACTCCCTTCTTTGGTAATTTCTGTCTATCCGCAGAGGTTTAAAGAAGCTAATGAGTTTGCTATGATTTAATTCTAACTTGGGTAGTTCTTCATTGATATTTTTAAGAATATCATCAGGACGAACATCGCCTGAAAAGATTTCTAGAGCTTGGATCAAGTAGTCAGTAATGCCATTATAATCAACAATGAATCCTGCTTTTTTACCTTCTTTTGATCGGTTAACTCTGGCAATGGCTTGTAATAGATTATGTTCCTTTAACGGCTTATCAAGATATAAGCAGGTAGCGATAGGTGCATCGTAACCTGTGAGCAACATGTCGGAAACAATAAGGATAGCTGTATTGTCGTATTTCTTTTTGCCTGACTTTTCAGTCACTGATTCATCACCAAATGGTAACTTAAAATCTTCCGTTACTTGTTTAATCTCTTCTGGTGCTACGAAAGGTTGAGGTTTCTTGTCATTAGGATTTTGCTTATTCCATTCCTCGATTTGATAGTACTCTTTCGCTAGTTCATCCGACTTTGGAGAACCAATACTAAGGACTAGTTTAGAATCAAAAGGATGATATCCCTGTTCTTTCAATTCATCCAACACTTGCTTATACTTTAATGCCATGGGTCTGCCATCACACACCAACATGGCTTTGAACCCATCAGGATAAATTTTCTCTCTAAAATGATCGATTATGTGCTTTGAAATAGCATCAATACGTTCGGATGATAACGCATATTTCCGCAGTGCTTCTCTTTTGAGCTTGTCTTGCTTCTCTTCACTTTGATCACCAAACTCAATCTCAAACTCTTCATCTAATTCGTCCTTTCTAACATCTAGCTTGGCAATACCTTCATCGTACAATAACTCAACGGTAGCACCATCTGCTACAGATTCCTTAATGGTATAAACATCAATATAGTCACCACCGTAAAACTCGCCCAAGGTGCTTTTATCTTCTTTGGAGATTGGTGTGCCCGTAAAGGCAACAAACTTAGCATTCGGTAAGACGGTGCGCATAAAAGACGCCATGAAACCGTAGTGGCTTCTATGCGCTTCATCTACCAAAATGTAAAGATTATCCTTTGTTGATAGTTCTTCTAAATCGACCGTTTCTCTACTGATTTCTATCCATCTTCCTTGTTGTAGTGCTTTGGTAATTTTAGTAAGAACCTTCCCCTCAATTTTCTTTTCGATCAGCAAGTTTGAAGTTTCTTCTAGTTCTGTCTGGTCGGCACTGTCTTCTTTGCTCTGATCTGTTTCCTGAAACTTCTGTAACATGGTCGTAATGATGCCTCCATAGTCATTCCTTAGAAGTTTATCCAGATGCCTGACACTACTTGCTTGATTTACATTTTTGAAACCGACATTTCTGAATGTGGTGGTAATCTGACGATCTAAATCCTTTCGATCTGTCATTATCATGACTGTAGGATTATCAAAGCCATATTCTTGGGCTTGTAACTTTCGAGTGACATATGCCATGGTAATACTTTTACCACTCCCCTGTGTATGCCACACTACACCACCATCACCTGATTGAAGTCTTTCAATTACCTTGTTCGTAGCTCGTATTTGCTGATATCTTGGAAGTTTTTTGATGGTTCTACCTTCATCCAATTCAAACAATACAAAGTGCCTGATGATATCCAGTAATCGATCTTTTTTAAACAGACTGTAGATTAACTTGTCCTGCTCTGATTTTATAAATTCAGGCAATTGATCCTCTTTGGTAACTCTATAAAATGAATAGAATTGTTGGGGTGAACTAATAGCACCATATCTAGCACCCACTTCCCAAAGAGCTACGCAAATCTGGTTGAAGTGGAAAAGCTTCTCAGAGTTTTCCTGATAGTAGACCAGATCAGAATAGGCGGTATCCCATGCACCAAGTGATGTTGGTGACTTGCATTCAATTACAGCTATAGGTAAGCCGTTGAGGTAAACCATAATATCAGGTATAGAATTGCGATACTTACCATGATACTTCATCTGGTTTACAACCAGAAAATCGTTATTCTCAGGATTTATGAAATCAATATAGAAAACAGGCTTGAATTGTTCGTCACCATCAATAAACTGTTTTAAGCTTAGCTCACTTCCCTTGATTAGCTTCCACGCTTGTTGATTAATTTCCATCAACGAATTACCCCTGATGCTTTCTATTTCATCCACAGCCTTGTCTAGGTTGCTTTTATTGATCCAAGGGTTGATTCGTTGGATTGCCTCTCTTAGTCGGTCTTCAAGAATAACGGTAGTAATGTCATCTCTTAGGTCTTGAGATGCACCATTGATATATCCAAACCCAAGCTGCTGGAATAGTTCCAATGCTGGTTGTTCGGAATGGATATATTCAGGTGATAACATAGGCAGAATTAAAACTGTAGTGTCTCTTTCAGTTTGTCAATTAGTATGCCCTTCCTTTCATCTATAAATTCCGTAAACTTTTCAAATTCCAGAATAGGTGGAATAATTTGCTTTTCAAGATCAACATTTGATGTTGTAACCCAAGTTTTTAAACTCTTATCACCTTTTGATTTGTTGTCATTACTGTCAAGCATTTGAAGGTTGTAAATAGAGTTGTAGTAATGAGTTTGATTGAAATAGTCGTTTTCCTTTAAATTAAAATCTATACCTGCTTTCCGAAGATTTCTATGTGAGAAAGAGGTCTTTGGGTGAATATGATCTTTGTTGAAATCATTATTTCGATAATCCAAATGGGGATATAGTAACGCCAGAATTGAAAAGGCATAGCGATTTTCATATTTGGTATAAAGCAATTCACTAATCTCTTCTTCATCCATTCTAAGATTCTTTCTGGTGGGAGAAAGCCTAAAAGCAATTTCTTTAGCAGGGAAGAACTCGTTCTTACTAGATAACTCACTTTTAACAACATCTCTAATTATTTTCAAAATGTTGTCTGCTGTGCCTCCAAATATCCTTTTGAGCAAAACAATATGAAGCCATTTCTTAATTAACTCCCTGTCTTCTTTATGGCTAACTTTAGTAGTAAAACCTTCGCTTTTTTTGCTTATGAAAAGATAATAAACTATTGGAAGGAGTGCATTCTTCGAAGTAATGGTTCTCTCAACATACCCAAAGTCTTTTACTAATTCTAAAGTCTCGACAATCGCATTCCTTATATCTTCCCAATTATCCCTGAACTCTTTGGCATTATCTAGCGAAAAGTTTGTAACACGAAACTTGATGTCATCACTAAAAATCAATAGATAGCTTCTGATTATAAAATCTTTATCTATCTGTACCTCAGTTGAGTTCCAAATTTCGTCAATAAGATTATTAAATTCATTTCGTGCCGAAATAGAATCAGATGCCCATCCTGATATAATGGTTGACATTATTAAATCAGAATATGATAGCTTCTCTCCACCGCTATTGATTCGTATGAAAATATTTAACGCTTTGTCATAGTCTTGTTCAGTTTCAAGGTAGTAATTGATTAAGGTTTTTAGATGAACAATATCAAGTAGCTTAGAGAGTGTAGTACTTATATATTCATTCGTATCCCATTCTTTTTTCTTTAAGAATTGGCTGAACTCATATGTACCGTTTAATTCCAAAATATCTGCAACCTCAAACCAAATCTGTTTTGAATCAGCAACTTCGTCCTTTGTTAAGAATCGAAAATCAAATACTCTACCGTCTTCATTTTCATCTTGGTCAATAGAGTCTGGCGTTAGGCACAAATGAAGCCTCCTAGTAGGAATTGAATTCTCATTGTCCTTCCAAGAAAAATTCTTACGCTTATAGGCATATGAGCCTTTTAGACCTATATAAAGGGCAGTTAATCTTTGTTGTCCATCAAGCACAGCCTCAAAATCTGGCAATGCAGTAGTGTTGACTTCTGCACAGTGAGTGTTGTATTTTTCTCTATAATTCTTGAGCACAGAATAATATCTATGGTCACTTTTATTTTTTCCCTCAACTTTCCACATAAGCATTGATCCAATGGGATAATTTCGCATTAAGCTGTCAAACAAGAGTTCAATTTGACCCGAACGCCACACAAACTCCCTTTGAATTGACGGAAGCAAATATTGATTGTAATCAATTTTGTCGATGGCTTGTTTAATGGTAATTGGAGGATAATAGCTCATTTAAATCTCACTTATATGCTTCATAACTTCACTCGTTTCTTGCCATTCAATAACTGCTGCATCAATCCCTTTTTCAACTCCTGATACGTGGATTTCTTTTCTAGAAGAACTTCGATTTTACTTTCAACTACATTTAGAATATTAGCAATTTCGGACTGCTCCTTAATGGATGGAAGAAATATTTTGATGCTTTCAAACCCACCTTTACCAACATTTGCCTGATTTCCAGTTCCTCCTCGTCCTTGTTCAAAAAATTGGTTTCTAAATAACGGGTAATTAAACAGATAAAATATGAATCTACTGTTTGCTATGTCTTTATAACACTGGAATTTAGCAACTCTTTGGTTTAATAATAGCTCATTGGTTGTCTCTATATAAGCAACATTGCCATAGTCTGTTTTCCCGATTGTCCCTGTTAAAGTAATTATGACATCACCTTTTTTAAGCAGAAATCTTTTTTCTGAATCAGATACTTTTTCCAAATAAACTGGTGATTTATTCAACTCTAAACCATAAGGTTGAACATTACTCATTCGAATTACTTGAAAGCCGATCTTTTTATCATTAAAGTGCTTTGATTTGAATGCATACCCACCAATTAATTGACCTATATCTCTTAGTTTCACTATCTCCCAACTTTCAGGAATCTGACCTAATGCCGAATCTTTAAATTTTGTATGACCAATGCCTTTGGTAAGCAGGCGTTGCATCAACCCCTTTTTTAGTTCTTGAGTCTGTTTGATTCGTTCTTCAATAGCTTCAATCTTGTCATCTACTGTAGAAAGTATTTCAGCTATTTTTTGCTGTTCGGGAAGTGGAGGGAGTGCAAGCTTTATCGAATTTATAATTGATAAATTTAAACCACCCCTGCCACCGTCACCAGTTGACATTTTTCTAATTTCTGCATATCTGGATTCAAGATTTTGAAATAGAAATTCGTTGGAAACATTCTTCAAATTATAGATTCCAGCTAATGACTGATTAGTGCATGTATCTATTTCTGCCATTGCTACCTTACCTCGTGTTTTGCCCTGTCCAGCCAATGCCATGAAAACTGTTCCTTGATCAAAAAGTCTGGTACTTGAATTATTTAAGCCTTCTTCTGTAATTCTACCTTCAACTGACCTTACTCGTCTAAGATTGATTTCGCCAGAATTCATCCAAGGAATTTCTCCATTCCAATATTGCGGAACTTTGGTACTAGGCGTCCCGCCGGCAGAAACCTCACTAATATTACGGATTGACTTTATTTCCCAATCTACTGGAATCAATCCTAAAGGAGATTCCTTGTAACCTGTTCTAATGTCTTCCAAAACCTCTGTCATATTCCTAATTCATCAAGGTATTGCTTCAGTTTAGCATCTATGGCAGCTTCCTTTTTGTCTAGCTCCACCAGTTTTTCTTTTACTGTTATTAAGTTTACTTCTGGTTCGGGTTCACTGGTATCAATGTATCGGGAGATATTGAGGTTGTAATCATTTTCTTTTACCTCATCTAACTTCACTAATCGCATGTACTTATCTACATCCTCTTGAGCATCATAACTATGAACGATCTTATCCAGATGCTCATCAAGCAGCTCATTCATGTTCTTGCCCTCTTTGTAGGCATTACTAGCATCAATAATGATGAGCTTATTCTTTAAGTCATCGGGTTTGTCTTTGCTTAATATCCAGATAGAAGCGGGAATACCTGTGTTGTAAAACAGGGAAGAAGGCAATCCTATAACCCCTTCTATCAAATCAGCATCAATTAACTTTTTTCTTATCCGTCCTTCAGCTCCACTTCTAAATAGTGTACCATGCGGCAGCACTACACCCACTTTTCCATTTTGTTTGGTTACTGCCAGCATGTGCTGTAGAAAAGCGAGATCAGCATAGCCACGTGGTGGAATACCGTATTGTAATCGCCCGAACTTATCCACCACAGCATTGTCGTATTTCGGTGCTATCTCTTTTTCCTTACCGTTTTTATCAAGCTTCTTTTCCAGATTGGCTTCAGCAGGAGTCCACCATTTATCTTGTGAAAAAGGTGGATTAGCAATCACTCTATCGAAAGTGAGCAAGTCATTATCAGCACTCAAGTGCTTAGGGTCGGTAATGGTATCACCTTTTCTGAGATCAGCATCCATAAAATTGTGGAGCAGCATATTTAACTTTGCTATTGCCCATGTACCTAAGTTCTTCTCTTGTCCATAGAGCGAGACATTAATGTTTTTACCTACCTTGCCTTCGGGTTGCTCAGCAATGTATTTGGCAGCTTCTACCAGCATACCACCAGAACCACATGTTGGGTCATAAATAGACTGTTTGGGTTCAGGTTTAATCAGGCGAACAATCAACTTCACTACGCCTTTAGGCGTGTAGAATTCGCCACCCTTTTTACCAGCATCATCAGCAAATTGCTTGATCAAATATTCATAGGCATCGCCTAATACATCAGGCTTATACAAGTCGGCATTGCGAAGTGAGTATTGATTAAAATGTCTTAGCAATCGTTGTATTACATCATCACTCAGTTTCTCTTTATCACCAAACTTAGTGGCTGTCATCACACCTTCTAAAGAGGTATTCTCCCTTTCAATAGCTGCAAATGCCTTATCCAACGCTTCACCAATATTTTCCGTTTTTGTTTTGAGAAATTCCCATCGTGATTCAGGGGGCATGTTGAAGTAGGTTTCTTCTTCCGCATCTTCTCTGGAAATGCCTTCTTCATTCATTATTGTCTCCACTTCCTCTTCAAATACATCGCTGGATCGTTTGAGGAATAATAATCCAAAGATGTAATTCTTAAAGTCTGACGAATCGATGCTTCCTCTCAGGATATTGGCAGAATCCCATAGCCACGTTTCAAGTGTTTCGAGTTCGGTGATGGACATTATATCAGATTAATTGAGATATTTTGAAGATAGGATGAAAGAGGTGGAGATGCAATGAAGTCATCACTTGTAATGAATATTCTTCATGTAATTGTTAAAAAAAAGGTCATTTTGCTGGCATAGTAATTGCATCTATTTTATTTTTTATTGCAATTAAATATAATAATATAGCAGCGATCATCATGATAGAGGGTACATATGAAGACGATAAGGGTGGCACATATCATTTGTTTGAACAAGGAGAATTCGAATTCCTTAACCCTTTAGATCATTATAAATCGACATCATTACATTCTATGACAAAAACCATGATTAGTGTCTTTAGGCTAAAGTTTCCAGACTTTCCGCAAAATGTCATTGAAAAAGTAGCTAAGGAAAAAGCTAATGAATTTTGGCAAGACAAAATGTCCAAACTAGATAATGTTGAGTTGGATGGTAATTTAAAGAACTTACTATCCAGCGATAAAAAAGCCGAGCAAATTAAACTTCTAAAAGGTCTAAGTATTAGCTCTGATCAGTTATTTAAATTCTACTTGTATGCCGCTAGCGAAGGGTTCACATTGAGTCAATATAAAGGTGAAGAATTGCCAAAAGATATTAGTAGATCTGATATGCCTAAAGTAACTGAATTAAAAGAAGAGGAAGTGCTCAAAATAGGTGATACCTCACTATCCGATTCGCAACTGAAACATGCGGTGAATTTCAGAAAAAAGACTATTGCAAAAATTCTAGACAAGGATAATGAGTGGCACTGTCTTTATATAACTTTCAAAAGTATTGCCGGTAAAGAATCTTGGCAAAATGGGCAGACTCATTTTCATTATATTTCACATAGCTTTGGTATTTCAAGAGATGAACTAGTTGATAGGGTAAAGAAAAATGATGCTCCCTCGTCTCCCGTACATATCAATCTAAATGATTATGGAAGTCAAGGCAGCTAATGAATTTCAATTGATAGGTGTGAGAGAGTCACTGCATATTTAGATTCACTAGTTCATTTGATAAACTCGAGAGAGAAAACAAAGCCAAGCCAAGGAACATATTGATAGTCCCAGTCTTTGGCATCATCAGACAGTCCGATATCGCTGCCTAACGCCAAACCTAAATTTAACTTATTTATCGAGTATACGTACATTATTCCGGCAGTCAGTCCTAGAACATCACGATCACTCATAACAGTTTCATCTGTATTTGCAGCATTGAGTTCCACAACAGTTAGTCCACCAAAATATGCAAAGGTAAACGACCGTGTTCTCAAGATGTGATTATCTATTTTAGCATCTTTTGCCAAGTCGGGTCTAAAAAAGACCGGAGTATATTCTGTTTTACTTCGTTTCCAACCACGAGCAATACCAACATTTACACCTGTTGATATTCTATATCTTGTTCCTGTTCTAGCAAACCTGTATTTGAAAGGAATCGATACGGCTTGCAATACATCTGTTTTTGACTTAAAAGCATACGTTTCACCTAGAAATATCCTTTTACTTTCATTCTTGATGAGGTGATTTTCAAATTTTGAATCGGCATCATTAAGTACTTTGTCATTGTTCTCTTTTGTCCCTAACACTGGGTATACATAAAGATTTTTTGAATTGGGATTATCGTCCAGCTTACTTTCTGCAGAAGGTAATTTTTTCAAATCTTTATCAAGACCACTAGACTTGAAACTTATTTTATGATCTTCTCCCACCTTAAAATTATCCAAGCCAATATCATTTTTCTCAGCTTTATAAGCGACCAAAACCCTCGAGTCATCCGGCTTTAACTCTTCTCTGAAATAGACTTGACCTTTGGATAAAAGTGTTCTTTCAATTTTTGGTTTGACCGCACATGATGAAAGTATAGTTCCAGCTATTGTCACTATAATTAATGATTTAACCATCATGTCAAATGCAGTTCTTTGCTGGTAACAAACTTTTTACCAGTAGTATCGTAAGCGACCCTATCATTTTCTAAAATATGAGAAAGCGCAAGAAATGCATCTAACCCTAAGCTAAACTTGGTTTCGTTGGTATTCCCTTCAAACAAGACAAAAACTCTACCATAGGATGAACCTTGATTAACAAATAACTCTTTCCTAAATCCCTTAATTCTTTTTATAGCCATAATATTGAGTATTAAGAATTCTATGTTATCACCTTTGATTATAACTTTTAAATTCAATCTGAAATATCACGGAATTGGACACCAAAGTAAATACCCAAGGTTGGGTATTTTTATAATAGAGAATTTGGAAAGTAAGGAGTTATTTCACCGAGTATCCTAAACATTCAAAATATAGATTGTATTCTTAATAATTTTGGTTTGTCATCCCTCCTTGTCATCCCCAAAAAACAAAACCCACTAAAAATCAGTGGGTTTTATATTAAATCAGCAGAGGAGGAGGGATTCGAACCCCCGGTACCTCGCGGTACGCTGGTTTTCAAGACCAGTGCATTCGACCACTCTGCCACTCCTCTGTAACTTAGCCGATGACCGATTTCTCAATCGGAGTGCAAATGTATTGCTAATTTCTATTTTGGCAAATAGTAGGAGTTATTTTTCATAGAGATCAGTTAAGAACAAATAAAGTGACCTGTCCTAAATAATCCAAAGGCCTGTTTTCAGGTAAGTTTTTCCTCTTATCACGTAATTCATTGTTAAATAACATATAGCAATTATGTCGATATAATTGATTATTTTCAACATATATATCAGCTATGTCGAAATTATAGACATAAGGCATATCATTTATCAAAGCATGTACGATCGTAATACGCCACACAATAATCTGCCTGTTTTACCACCTGAAGTGGATGTGGAAACCAAAGCTGTATTACGCGAAGCGATTGCTGCTTCTAGAATTTTAGCAGAATTAAAAGGTCGGGCACGTGAAATTCCAAATCAATCCATGTTGATAAATGCGATTACCCTGCAAGAAGCTAAAGACAGTTCTGAAATTGAGAATATAGTCACAACACAGGACAGTTTGTACCAGGCATTTAGCAGTAATATCAATACAAGCGATGCACAGACCAAAGAAATATTGCGGTATCGTCAAGCGCTCTGGGAGGGATATAATAATCTGACTAAACGTCCTTTATCTACCAATACATTTGTTTCAATAGTTACTACTATAAAGGAATCAGATACCGGTATTAGGAGTACTTCAGGAACAACTATTTCCAGCAATGGCCGAACTATTTATACACCTCCAGCAGGCGAAAGTCTTCTTCGAGATCTCTTAAAGAATCTTGAAGATTTTATCCATAGCAAAGATCAGCTAGATGATTTGATTCGCTTGGCCATTATGCATTATCAATTTGAGGCTATTCATCCTTTTCCAGATGGAAACGGAAGGACGGGTAGGGTTCTAAATATTCTATTTCTAGTTGAAAAGGGACTCATAGATGCGCCTATTCTATACCTGAGCAAGTACATTATTGAAAATAAAAACAAATACTACAAGAAGCTGCAGGCAGTTACTGAGGATCAAAACTGGGAAGAGTGGATATTATTCATTCTTCAAGGCATTAAAGAAACTGCCGCATATACCTTAGAAAAAATCGATTCTATCAATCTATTAATGCAGGAAACTATTCTGTTTTGCAGGAAAAACTTGTCCTCACGTGTATACTCAAAAGAACTTATAGAACTTCTTTTTGAACAGCCCTATTGTAAGGTCAAATTTTTGGTAGAGCATGGAATCGCCAAAAGACAAACCGCTGCCGAATATTTACACGAGTTAGAGAAAATTGGTATCCTTAAATCTCAAAAAGTAGGAGTCGAAAATCTTTTTTTGAATATCAGGCTTTTTAAGATACTGCGGAACTAGCTTTATAAGCTGTCAGGTTTTCCCTAGTTTTCTTTCTAAAGTCTGGAAGAATACGGTAGAACTCTGTTAAAGATTCTTCTTTACTTCCAGTTAATGGTCTTAAACTTTGTATTTTTTTTAAAGGATTCAGGAGTGTTTTCAAGAATAGATTTTCTTAACTCCGTGATCAAAAGTTCCTTGTTAAAATGTTTATGTGTAACAATACTTATCTCCCTTACCGGTTGTGGATCGATGAATTTTATGATGTTATTAGCATCATAATTAGCATCGTAGGACAATTCCGGTATTAAAGTATAACCTGAAACCTCTCTTATCATCTTTTTCAGGGTTTCAATACTGCCGCCCTCCATTACCAGGTTCTTATGGTGTTCAGAAACATCAAAATCACAAATATTCAAGGTTTGGTTTCTGAAACAGTGCCCTTGTCTTAATATCCAAAGGCCATCCGGTTTAAGTTGATCTTTAGAAATTGTTTTACGATTCAGCAATTCATTTTCGATATCGGTATATACGAGAAACGGCTCGTAGAATAATGGAATTTCTCGAAGGTCAGGTTCAGTAAGCGGGGTGGCTAATAGCCCAAAGTCCAGCTGCTTGTTAATAAGCAATTCGATTATTCTTTCACTCTGTAACTCTTCCACAACTAACCTTGTATTTGAATGTTTCTTGATGAAGTCAGAAATAAATAGGGGTAGTAAGTACGGAGCCAATGTCGGAATTATACCTACTTTGTATTCACCATCAATTAGGTTTCTGTCGTCATTTACGATGTCTTTTAGTTCGCCAATCTCCTTTAAAATACGTTTGGCTTTCATCACAAAAACCTCACCTATCTGTGTAGGCGCTAAAGGTTGGCTAGATCGGTCAAATAGGGTCGTTGAGATCTCCTCCTCCAATTTTTTAAGCTGAAGGGTCAGTGTAGGTTGAGTTACAAAGCAACTTTCAGCGGCTTTAACAAAGTGCTTATGAGTGTCTAAGGCCACAACATATTGTAACTGCTGGATGGTCATATTTATAAAATTAATAAGCCGTACAATAATATCAATTTGATTAATATTTTTCAAGTTAAAATATTTGCCCCAACAAAAATTAAATACTGATGAAACGAAAACTATTAAGTGTATCAATTATCGCTACTGTAACTACTGCCGCAGTATTAACGGTGCTATCGTCCTTTAGCACTAGGGAAAATATTGAGGAAGTTGAGTCTGGCGGAGGCTGCCCCTTTGGCTTTGACAAACTAGGTAAGTCTACAGGAGAAGTAATCAAGAGTGAGGGAAAAACGGTCCGGGATTGGTGGCCAAATCAACTTGATTTAACTGTATTACGCAAAAATGCTGCATTATCAAATCCGTTGCATGACGGTTTTAATTACCAGGAGGAATTTGAGAGGTTAGATTATTATACTTTAAAGAAGGACCTGGAAGCTTTAATGACAGATTCTCAGGAGTGGTGGCCTGCCGACTTTGGTCATTATGGTGGTTTATTCATAAGAATGGCATGGCACAGCGCCGGCACATACCGAACCGGTGATGGCAGAGGTGGCACAAGGGAAGGAAAGCAGAGGTTCGCTCCTCAAAACAGCTGGCCGGACAATGCAAATCTTGACAAAGCCAGAAGATTGCTTTGGCCAATAAAGCAGAAGTATGGTCAAAAGATATCATGGGCTGACTTATTCATTTTAACAGGAAATGTGGCACTTGAAAGTATGGGATTAGAAACACTTGGTTTTGCGGGTGGACGTGTTGATACTTGGGAACCACAAACCAACGTGTATTGGGGGTCTGAAACAGAATGGCTTGGTGATGATCGATTTGACGAAAATAGAGAGCTTGAAAGGCCTTTGGCTGCTGCTCAGATGGGATTGATTTATGTGAATCCTGAAGGTCCTAATGGCAACCCTGATCCTGTGGCCGCAGCTCATGACATCCGAAAAACATTCGGAAGAATGGGTATGAATGACGAAGAGACTGTTGCGCTGATTGCAGGGGGTCATACGCTGGGTAAGACGCACGGCAAGGCAAGCGGGGAAGAACATTTAGGTGCAGCGCCTGAAGGTGCAGGTATTGAATCTATGGGTTTAGGCTGGTCGAGTGACTTTAAATCCGGCAAAGGCCCCGATGCAATCACCTCAGGCCTGGAAGTGATTTGGACAGAAACACCAGCGCAGTGGAGCCACGGTTTTTTCAAGGGCCTATTCGAAAACGAATGGGAACTGGTTAAAAGTCCCGGAGGCGCGTGGCAGTTTGAAGCTGTGAACCCGGAAAAAATGTATCCGGATGCATTTGATCCTGATGAAAAACATAAACCAACTATGTTAGTAACAGATCTTTCCTTGATCAAAGACCCGGCCTATGAAAAAATTTCAAGGAGATTTTATGAGCAACCAGAGGAGTTTGACAAGGCATTCGCCAGGGCGTGGTTTAAACTAACTCATCGCGACATGGGGCCAAAGTCTACGTACCTGGGGCCGGAAATACCGGAAGAAGAATTTATATGGCAAGATCCGATTCCTGTAGTTGATCATGAACTCGTCAATGCCAAAGATATAGCTGCTATAAAGACTAAAATTCGAAACTCGGGATTAACTACCAATGAACTGGTAACTACGGCATGGGGCGCCGCCTCTACTTACAGAGATTCCGATAGAAAAGGTGGTGCGAATGGCGCAAGAATACGACTAGAGCCACAGGTAAATTGGGAATCAAACAATCCGAAACAATTGAAGAAGGTAATTGCATTTTACGAAAAGGTAAAGGCAGGCTTTGATAAGGACAACAAAGAAATATCCATTGCCGATCTTATCGTTCTTGGCGGTAATGTGGCTGTTCAAGAAGCAGCTCAAAAAGCTGGTTTTGATGTTGCCGTACCCTTTACCCCTGGAAGAATGGACGCTTCTCAAGAGCAAACCAGCGATGAAAGCATGGCGCTACTGGAACCAATGGCAGATGGGTTTAGAAATTATCAAACCACCGAGTACACATTCACGTCTGAGCAACTCCTTATTGACAAAGCACAATTGCTTAGGCTTTCGGCTCCTGAACTCACCGTGCTGGTCGGAGGAATGAGAGCGTTGGGCGCTACCTATGATGGTTCTGAACTAGGTGTTTTAACGGATACACCCGGAACATTAAATAGCACGTATTTCAGAAATCTTTTAAGCATGGATTTCGAGTGGAAAGCGGAAGATGATAAAAAATATATTTTCAATGGATTTAAAAGAGGTACTACCAAAAAAGTCTGGACGGCCACACGTGCTGATTTGATTTTTGGGTCAAACTCTGAATTAAGAGCATTGGCTGAAGTATATGCCAGTGACGATGCAAAAGAGAAATTCGTCAATGACTTTGTCTCTGCTTGGGTAAAAGTGATGAACCTCGATCGGTTTGAAGGTACTCAAACGGTGCTATAAGCAGTATAACATTAAATTATTAAATCAGATACTTTTATCGAGCCCACCTCAATAGTTGGTTAACGAAAGAGGGTAGCCTGTAGCTTAGTGTTTCAGGCGCCCTCTTTCCTTCATACCCTTAATTTGATTCAAAAAAATGAGAAAAGAGAAAAATACTGAAAAGTGGATTAGACTGATAGATGAGAATTTGGCCGAGCCCAGAATAATGTTGCGAAATCATCCGCTCTACAAAAACCTGAAAAGCATTGAAGATATCAAGGTGTTTATGGAAAACCATGTGTTTGCAGTATGGGATTTCATGTCACTTTTGAAAGCCCTCCAAGCTCGATTAACTAATGTAAGTGTGCCGTGGATGCCTTCAGCCAACCCTACTTTATCTCGATTCATTAATGAAATTGTGTATGAAGAGGAAAGTGACGTCAACGAAAATGGAGAGGCCATGAGCCACTTTGAGATGTATCTGGATGCCATGCGACAACTTGGAGCCAACATGCATGAGATTATGCGGTTCATGAACTCATTGGAGAATAGTAAAGAGGTGAACTCTACTTTAAATAAAATGGAACTCCCTCAAGGAGTTATAGATTTTGTAGCCTACACATTTTCTGTTATCGAAACAAACGAGCCACATCTGATCGCATCGGCGTTTACGTTTGGGCGTGAAGACCCTATCCCTGACATATTTATGGCCATTTTGGAACAGGCAAATGCTAAAACTGAGCGATATATTAAACTCTATTATTACCTACAGCGACATATCGAATTGGATGGAGATGAACATGGCCCATTGGCCCTCCAAATGGTGGCAGAACTCTGTGGAGATGATGAGAAAAAGTGGTATGATGTTTTAGACGTTGCAAAAGAGGCATTGAGCAAGCGTATTATGCTTTGGAACTCAATAAATCAGTTAATCATGACGCAACCATCTTATGCAGAATTTGTACTCTCATAGATTATGGAAAACAAATTAATGTATGTAGGGATAACACATGAAATGGCTCCCGTAGCAGAAAGGGCCTATTTTGCCTTATCCTTAGAACAGAAGGAAGATCTGATACGTAAGCTGAAAGGTGTACTTTCTATTCGGTCGTTAATCGTTTTGACTACATGTAACCGTACTGAAATTTACTTTGAGTCTGATAAGGCTACACCTGATGAAGTTCGAGACGTTCTTCTCAGCTTTGTTAAGAACCTTCATGATGTGGAACTTGATAAGACTTACTTTCATTTAATAGATCATTCCGTAAGCACAATCAACCACTTATTACAGGTAGCGAATGGTTTACGCTCAGCGGTGGTTGGTGATAAACAGATCATTACACAGATTAAAGAAGCGTACCAACAGGCGCTTCAAAAACAGAACCAGGGATCTTTGCTAGAAAGGGCCTTTCAGGCCGTTTTCAGAAGCCATAAACGTGTTTATGCCGAGTCACTCTACAAACAAGGGTCTACCTCTACCGCTTATTCGTCATTGAAAATGGCAGAAGAGTTCTTCGGAAAACAAGAACTAAAGAACCAGGCCGTTTTAGTTGTTGGCGCCGGTCAAATTTCAGAAGACGTCTTAAGGTATCTGCCTAAGTTTCAATTTGGCAGTGTGTTCATTTCAAATCGCACGTCTGAAAAAGCAGAAAGTCTAGCCAAAAAATATAGGGTTAATGTATACAGCTGGGAGCACGTAGAAAATGGTGACTTTACTGATTTTGATGTGGTCATTACCGCGGTAAGTAATCGAAAGCACCTGGTAGATCAGGTTGAAGAAACCACTAAAAAACGTTTATGGATCGACCTAGCCATGCCTTCTAATGTCAATGCAAAGGTGGAGAACCGTAGCAACAAGGTTTATAATATAGATGAAGTTACCAGGCATATCAATTCTGTAAGTGATGCTCAGCTTAAGGCCATACCAACCGTAGAAGCCATTTTAAAAGAAGAGTTGTTGAGATTTACTGATTGGTTAGAAAAAGACAATATACGTACTTTCCTAAGAGCATATAAACACCAGGTTAGACAACATTTACTAGAAGCCGCTTCGAGAAAACAAATCGGTGCTCAGGACACGGACGACACAGAAAACTTCATCGAGATCCTGGCTAACAAACTAGTACGGGAGTGTGCTAAAATACTAAACAGTGGCTTCAGAGAGGAATTGATTTCTGATCAAATTGGTACGGATAACTTCATTTTAAATAGTGAAAAGAACGCGTATGCTTGTTCTCAATTTGGGAACCCCAGAAAGCCTTACAGTGAGGCACATGAGAAAAATTTAACGGATCTTTTGATGGATGTCTCTGCACGTTGGAGAATGCTCCGTTTAAAAATGATCGAATAAAAAAGAAAGCCGGGAGTTAAACAACATCTGCCTGGGACCGGCGCAATTGACCTGCAAGCGTATTCATGTTTTTATGCAACGCTTGTAGTTTGTTCGACTTATCACCTAATCATCCTTCAGTGCTATTACAGGATTAGCATGGGATACGTGAAAGGTTCGAAAGAATATGGTTAAGAACGCGACCGCTAATACAAAGCCGGCCGGAATTACAAACAACCAAGGTGAAATATCTATTCGATAGGCATAGGTTTCTAACCATTTTCTGACAATGAGATAGGTGATGGGCAAAGAAATTATACCTGCCATGGCAATGAGGAGAAGGAAATCCTTGGATAGCAGGGTGATGATCTGGTTGACTGAAGCGCCCAGCACTTTTCTAATACCTATTTCCTTTTTTCGCTTGGTAATGGTATAGGAGGCGAGCCCGAATAAGCCAAGGCAGGTAATGATTAGCGCAAATGAACTTAGAATGCTGAAAATGGTTTGAAATTGCCGCTCAGATCTGAAATGGCTATCAAACTTCTGGTCAAGGAAAAAGAACTCAAAGGGGCTCTGAAAGATGGATTTATATTTCTCCTCCAGTTCAATAAGTTTTTGGTTGATGTTGTCCGGTGTTACTCTCACGCTAATGTAACTTCCGAATCCAGTGGAGTACATGAAAATGGTAGGAATATGATCCGTTTTGACTCCTGTTTGATGAAAATTTTCGATTACACCTATGATAGTTTTGTCGCTATTCCAAAAATGTAGCTTTTTATCGATGGCATCTGCAGGATCATGTATGCCCCATAATTTCATAGCAGCTTCGTTGACGATAACCGGCCTGCCTGCCATGTTCTTTTTGAAATTTTCGCCCGCCAAGAGGTTGAACTCCATCGTGGGAATAAAATACCTGTTCATAAAGTAGAAGTAGAAATTGAAGTTGTGGTCGTCCCCTGATACAAGTTTAACACCGGTAGTGCTGCCCATAGTACTTGTAGGCAAACCGGGTACGGTATTCGAAAAAGCTACTGCTTTAAAGGAGTTACTACTGAGAAGTTCGTTTCTGAATGATTCGAATTTTTTGATTTCGTTTTCAGTTGCTGGAGCTGAAACCACTACCACCTGTTCTGCATTTAAACCTAAATCTTTTTCTTGCATGTATTCAAGTTGCTCACTGGATGCAATAGTTTGGACGAGCAGGAATATGGCAATGGCAAATTGGAATACAACGAGCGCTTTCCGCATGATTGTGCCTTTTGAGGAGTGCGAGAATTTCCCTTTTAGCACAGAAATAGGTTTGAACGAGGAAAGTATAAAAGCCGGGAAGCTACCTGCAAAGAAAGTGCTGAATAAAATTAAGGACACAAATACAATCCAAAATATCGGATAGTAGATAGGATTGAATGATTCCGGAAGGCCACCAATGTGTTTGAAAGTGTCTTGCACCAATAGTATTACTGTCAAAGCAAGGCCCGCAGAGATCAGGTTAATTGTGACAGATTCGATGTAGAACCGTGATCTAAGCTGTGCCTTTGAAGAACCTATAACTTTTCTTATTCCTACTTCTTTGGCTCGATCAAAAGATTTCGCGGTAGCCAAATTGATGTAGTTCACAATAGCGATGACAATAACAAGGAGGGCTACACCAAGAAGGAAAAAAACAATGGTGGCACTCCCGTTGGGCTCGGCTTCAAAAGACTTATGTGAATGAAGATGTATGTCTTTTATATTTTGGGCAATTATGCGTTCATTTTTGATCGTTTCGTCTTCAAGCAAGCGTGTTGAGAGCCGATCAAGAGATTCTTCAAATTGGGTCATCTGTGATTCCTGTTTTAGCAGCGCATAAGTGTAGGTGTCGTTACTATCCCATGGACTATTTCTCTGATCCAGCGTGTTTTGCATGGTGCTGTAGGAAAAGAGTAAGTCGAATTTTAGGTGGGTATTTGCAGGACTGTCCTTAATTACACCCACCACTTTCATTTCACCTCCAACAACTGAGACCCACGCGGTTTTTTCCAAAATGTCGGTTGTGCCAAAATATTTCATCGCGGCTGATTCGGTAAGAACCATTTCCAAAGGTTTTGTCAAGGCCGTTTGAGTATTTCCTTTTAGAAGTGGATAGTTGAATAACTCAAAAAAATTCTTATCCACTGCGTATACGCGATTAGCCCTAAAACTTTCTTCATTAATTCGTAGCACCGCATCATCCATTCCGTATGCACGCACGTAATCTTCTACTTCCGGAAATTCTTCTTTCATCATTGGACCAAGTAGGTGATAGCTCTCACAATCCTGGTCGATCAGTGTTTCACCATCCAGATAATCAATAGTGATACGCGCCATTCTGTTGGCCTTGGGATTGTAGTCTTCGTAGCTAAACTCGAAATAAACGTAGGAGAGAATAAGCAGGGCTATGGAAAAGCCTGAAGTAAGGCCTAATACATTTATGCCTGTATAGAGTTTTTCCTTCTTTATAATTCGGAGCGTTGTTTTAAAGTCGTTTTTGATCATGCCACTTGCTTTGCTGTTTTGAGTTTTATTAAATGTCTTAATGATCCCCGGTCGGAAGAAACGGATTACTGTCCAGGCAAATCTGCGTCTCGCCTTGTGCTTACCGTACAGTTCAAGGTCGTCTTCAAACTGCTCTTCAAGGTCACCAAGAATCGTTTCCCGAAGTGCTGACCGGCAGTACCACTTGAAAAAGGAAGCAAATAGTTTAGGTGGTCTGACTCTACTCATGCACCAAAGTTGAGCTGTGGGGTTAGCTTCCAAAGATTGGTGCGAGAGGTTTTCATTTCCCGAAGCAATGCCACCCCTGAATTTGTTGCTTTGAAATAACGTTTTTTGCGACCACCTCTTTTTTGAGTGGCTCCGGCCATATAGGATTTCAGAAAGCCTTTTTCTTCCAGGCGATAAAGAGTGATATGTACGGAGCTAAGGTTAACCTCCCGGTTTTGATGTTCTTTAATGGCCTTTACCACTGTATTGCCATAAGCATTGTCATCTAAAATGAGTACCATAGTCAGGATCAGCTCTTCAAACTCACCCAGAAAATTCGTTCTACCCATATCTATTGAATTTGTAAAATAAATATATGATTTCTATTGAACTTGTAAAATAAATACTTCATGCATTCGAATCAGACCAATCTCGTACTTTTAATCTATGAAACGGTTTCTGCTTATCATGTTACTTGCCCCGTTGAGTTTGGCGCTAAGAGCCCAATCTCCGGAACCCGGCCAATGGCAGGGTATTATCGAATACGAAGATGAAGATGTTCCTTTCGAGTTTAGAGTAGAAAATGAGGGCGGCCAATCCGTCATTACGATTGAAAATGGCGATGAAAAAATAAGGATAGACAACGCTACAATAGAGGGTGATTCAATCGTTATTCCTCTAAAACCTTTTGATGCCTGGATCAAGGCAAAGGTCAACCAGCATCAGATGGAAGGTTTCTGGCGGAAAGGATATCGCACCAAAGGCATACCTTTCAAGGCGCATTACGGCGTACCGCGCTTTGAGCGAGGTAACAAGAAAGGCCTGAAGAAACTCTCAGGTAGCTGGCAATTGGATATTAAGCCACCCGCTGGCCTGACGTATCCGGTTGTGGGAGTATTTGAAGCTAAAGATTATGTTATTACCGGCACCTTTCTCACTGAAGTAAGTGATCTGCGGTACTTTAAAGGGGTTGTAATCAATGATTCTGTTTTCTTGTCGTCATTTGATGGCGCCCATGCCTTTCTTTTTAAGGGTGTTGTGGATCAGGATAACCTGTCCGGGTTATTGATAATGGATAGTAGCTATGGGGAAGCAGTGTCAGGTAAAAGAAGTAAAACGGCATCAATACCGGTTGCCTTTAACGAGGTGCCTCCCGGCCATAGACCTTATTATAATATCCTTTCAGCCGGCGATCCGGCTGCGATGATTGACGAAGGAAAATACTTTAACAAAGTGCTGGTGCTACAACTGTTTGGTACATGGTGCCCCAATAGTATGGATCAAACCCGTTTTCTGAAGGACTGGTATCAAACCAAGCCTGATAATGTGGAGGTATTAGCTGTTGCTTTTGAACCTAACTTTTCCACAGCCTATGGTAACCAACGTATATCTGATTATATGTCGGTCATGGACCTGCCCTATCAGGTGAGCCTGGGGGGTGAGCTAAGCAAGGGGCAAGCGGCTTTAGGTTTACCTTATGTTGATAGAATAAACGCATTTCCCACCCTTGTACTTGTCGATAAAGAGGGGTTCATTCGATATGAATTCAGGTATTTCAATGGACCGGCCACTGGTGTATATCACCAAGCTTTTATTAATAAATTCGAAGAGTGTATTGCCGAACTGGTGGTTAACTAAACTCAGATGCCATAAAGCCTCAGTTTTTCCTGTTTACCCTTCAGCGCTATTTCATCCTTTTCCTGGATGTAGAATTCATTATGACCTGATAGGTATTCTAATACGGTACTTGAAATAAGTAGGTTCTCACCAAGTTCATTGCATTTACCTTCTATTCTGGAGGCAATATTGATGGTATCTCCATGATAGGCAATTTTCTTTTTTGATCTTACCCACCTCCGTCATGATCACCTTGCCTGCATGTACTCCGGCTTTAAATTCCGGGTGTACACCATATTTCGCTTCGTAGAATTCTTGTTTAGGCTTTATGATCTCCAGCATTTTATAAAAAGCATAAAATACAGTTGAGATTAGACTTTTGAACAGGCCATACAATAACAACTTCATCATCTACATATTGGCAGCTCTCCCCTTTATATAGGTGGATGGCGTCTGAGATATCATAGAAAAAGTCTTTTATGAAGTTGCTGTAAGTGCGGTTATCGAGTTTTTCAGCAATAGTCGTCGATCCCTTAAGGTCCAAAAACATGAATATCCGATCCACTTCAACCGGCCTGTGGTAAACACCGATCATGAGCCTTACAAAATTTCCTTTACCCAACAATTGGATCACCTGAACAATAAAAATGATGATAAATACGAAAACCAAGCTGAAAATAAGGTCGCGCTGAAACTCTATACTTTTGAAGTAAATGAGTACAACCTTTGAATAGCTCGATTGACTTTACATAGCTATTTCAATGGATAAAACCAGGCTAAGTATAACACTGATTATGATGGCAAATAGGACAGTCCTAATCAGCAGCACTGGTAGAAAGGAATTTTAGGAAAGAACGATTTTAGAGCAAACTCCTCCAATGACCCCAAAAACAAGCCAATACATATACTAATCGATGTGACTTAAAGAAGTTCGACCCAGTTTTGAGGATAAAATAATAAGTTGTAGGTAATACCGAATACTAAACCTATCAATACGAAAAGTATAATATTCTGAAATCGTAACTTAATAAGTGACGACAAGCCAGTGCCTTGATGCTGACATGGGGGAAGTTAGTATATTCCGTTAAGCAAAAAAAGCCGACTACTGTTGTCGGCTTGATGTTGGTATGCTATTGCTTCTTGTCAGGTTGTACTTTACAGGTAGAGATGCCAAAAGGGGCATACAGCGGGCAAAAGTTTACCAAGCTTGTTAATAGGAAGATCCCGGCAGCTGCAAGCAGTACTATTCCTAAAGTACCACTTATTACATTAGTTAAGAAAAGCACGGCAATGAGCGCGGCGACTGCTACTCTTATAATTCGATCTGCTGATCCCATATTCTTTTTCATGATTTCTGTTTTTTTTAGTTCCACAAATACTCGGTGAGAAGTACAGTTCCGGTTATCATTCCAATGCACAATACGCAGACTAACACAAACTTCAGTACTTTATTCATCATCCAGGATTAAAACTAGAATATGAAACTTTTACAAGCAGTGACTGTAGTCACAACTAAGGAATATGAATGCCACTGGGGAGTTGTTTGAGCTTACCTTCCATTTCCAATTTCTTAAGCACTCTGCTCACCACTTCCCGCGCTGTGCCTAGTTCACTGGCAATCTCGCGATGTGATATTTTTATAGGATTATGCCCGGTAAGAGCAATACGTTTTTCAAGGAAGGCATAAACACGAGTATCCATCTTATTAAAAAGAAGATGGTTAATAGTGTCCAGTAATTCAGCATAGCGAAGGTTGTATTGCTGAAAAAAAAGTGTATTTAAATCGCTGAACTTTTGTGTCCATTCGGCAACCCTATCGGAGGGTAGTAAAAGTACCTTTGACGCTTCCTCTGTTTTAGCTATTACCGTACTAGGATCATTTTTTAAGCCGGCCGCAAAAGACATAATGCAGCTTTCATTCGGACGAATATAATATAAGAGCAGTTCTTTATCCTCGAAGCTGGAAAATACTTTTATCAATCCTGTAAGCACTACAGGAATCACTTTTACATACTGTCCTTCCTTTAGTAAGGTTGTATCAGGTGGGAATTCCTTGATCACCCCAAGGGTTATGATTTCACTCAGTAAGTCCTGGTTGAGATGCGAAAATGCTTTTTTAATTTGAAGCTCATCCTCTTTCATATACCTATCAAATGCTACAAAACTAAAATAAAAAAGCCAGCCAAACCGGCCAGCTTTTATTTCAATGTAGTGGTTGATTTTGCTTAAATCGCTTTTTTAATAGGAGACTCTTTCGCTATTCCGTTGGTGTTCAGCTCAATTTTACTCAGCCCTTGCCCCATTTTACACTTTCCTTCAAACTTAGCCCCGGACTCAACTATGAGCTTGTTCGTGATAATGTCTCCTAATATCTTACAACTGGGTTTTAGTGTTAATATGTCTGTCACTTCTATGGAGCCCTTTACTTCACCTTCAACCTCTGCCACCTGAGCCAGCACATTACCTTCAATAACGGCTGAAGGGCCTATGGCCACCTTGGATTTTGATACTACATCTCCCACAATACGTCCTTCTACCCGGATATTTCCATAGGTCTGGATATTGCCAGAAAAGGTACTCCCTTTGCCAATGATATTGTTAGAATTGAGCGCTTCTTGAGGCACTTTATCTTCTTGTGCGTTGCTTTTGAACATGCTAATGTTAATTTTAAGGTATTTCTAATGCCAAAGTATTGACAAACAACTGTAAATGATTCGTCTACTCTTTCAGCTACAATATTAGCGGTTAAATGAACAATAGACAGGTTGTAAATTGAAAATTAATTGATGGATTTTTCTCCTTTGATCATTGGGGCCATGCGCCTTGGAAAATGGGGTGTTAATTTCAACACCAATGAGTATGAAAGTTTTATAAACGGATGCCTGGATCTGGGCTTTGATACTTTTGACCATGCCGATATTTATGGCGATTACACTACGGAAGCGGAGTTTGGAGCGGTGTTAAAAAAGAGCCCGTCGCTAAGAAAGAGGATCAAATTGATTACAAAGTGTGGGATAAAAATGGTGAGCCCAAACCGGCCTGAACATAAGGTGAAATCATATGACCTGAGCGCTGACCATATTATTAAATCCGTGGAGCATTCATTAGTTGAGCTGAGTACGGATCACATCGATCTATTGTTATTGCACAGACCGGATTACTTAATGAACCCGGAAGAGATTGCAGGAGGTTTTACCAAATTGAAATCTGAGGGTAAGGCTCTAGGTTTTGGAGTTTCAAATTTTTCAACAAGTCAGTTTGACCTGTTGCATAAACATTACCCGCTTACTACTAACCAAATAGAAGTTTCACTATTACAACGGAACGCTTTCGATGACGGCACACTAGATCAGTGCCTGGGCTTGGGCCTCAAACCAATGGCCTGGTCGCCTTTAGGTGGCGGAGCTTTGTTCAAGACATCGGAGGATGAAATGATCAATCGAATCCAGAAAGTAGGAAATGAACTATGTGACGGATATAACTGTGGATTGGATCAGCTTTTATACGCATGGGCGCTGGCTCATCCAGCAGGTATTATCCCCGTACTCGGCACCAGTAATTTAGAAAGGATAGGTTTAGCAAAAGCTGCATTGGAGATAAAGATATCACGAGAGGACTGGTATAGACTGTGGACTGCAGCCACTGGAAATGAGGTACTCTAAGCATGGAAGAGATTAAAGTAAAATCTAAGGGCGTCCGAGCAGCTGAGATTTCCTGGTTTGCACCGATATGCAATGGCGATGATGAGTTTCTGGCCGCCCATGATGACCGATATAAAAGCACCTGGACGAATGCGTCAAAAATCTTATTGAAAGCAGATGAACTTGGGTACAAGAATATTCTTTGTCCATCATCTTATCAAGTAGGGCAGGATACACTGACTTTTGCTTCTGCCGTGGCGCCATTTACACAAAATATTAACCTGCTTACTGCGATCCGTTGTGGTGAAATTCATCCTCCTATGTTGGCACGCGCTCTGGCAACATTGGATCATATGCTGAAAGGTCGATTAACCATCAATATTATTTCTTCAAATCTCCCCGGTGAAGACCTGGCATCTGAAAAGCGCTATCAAAAGTCCAGAGAGGTTATTCAAATTTTGAAGCAATGCTGGACTCAGGAAGAGATAGATTTTGCCGGTGAATATTATACTCTGAAGCTTCCAACAGATCCGGTAAAACCTTACCAGCAAAATGGAGGGCCATTGCTCTATTTTGGCGGGTACTCACCAGCCGGTCAGGACCTATGCGCGGAGTTTTGCGATGTCTATTTAATGTGGCCTGAAGCAGAAAACAGAATTATCAATCACATGAAAACCATGTCTCAGTTGGCGGAAAAATACAATAGAGTTATTGATTTTGGACTACGTGTGCACGTGATTGTACGTGAAACAGAAGAGGAGGCAAAGGCTTATGCCGGGCAGTTAATGAGCAAGGTGAATGCTGATAGGGGAGATGAGGTAAGAGGGCGTGCGCTGGATGCCAAATCATTGGGCGTTGCTAAGCAAAGCGCCATGCGAGAGGCTGCAGATAATGAGGGTTTCATAGAACCTCACCTATGGACTGAAATAGGTAAAGCACGATCAGGATGCGGAGCTGCATTAGTGGGTAACCCTGAACAAATTATTTCAAAGATTAACCGGTATATGGATTTAGGGATTCGGTCCTTTATTTTTTCGGGTTACCCCCACCTCAATGAGTGTCAGCTCTTTGCAAAGCATGTATTGCCTCATATCCCTAATATTTCATTACCGCAGTTGTATGAAAGAGTGCCAAAAGAAGAGCCCTTGACACCATTGGGCGCTGGTAAACGTAGCTGATATGTTGCTGGATTTAACAATCGTTCTGCTATACTTTGGAGTGGTGCTATTCACTGCGTTACGAGGAAAAGGTAGTGCTGAAATGACTGGTGAAGAGTATTTTCTAAGTTCAAGAAATTTGAAATGGTACTCAATTGCCATTTCGACGATTGCTACCAACATTCAAGGCTACCAGTTTTTAGGTATGATGGGATCGGCCTATCTTATTGGACTTGCTCAGGCCAACTTGGAAATCAACGCTGTAACAGGCCTTTGGATGGCAGCCTTTATTTTCGTTCCACTATACCTAAAAGACAAGGTGGTCACTATCACCCAGTTCATTCAAAGTAAGTTAGGTAAAACGACAGGTCTGGTTTATTCTTTGGCCAACCTTTCCTTGTTTAGCACTATCGGCCTGGGAGCGGCCCTATTTTGGGGCGCTTATGCTGCGGATGTTGTATTTGGAGATTTTCTTGTGTTCATCAGCGGATCCAGTATTATAAGGATTTGTGTATTAATCGTGGTTTTAGGGGTTTTTTCTGCAATCTATACCTACTATGGAGGGCTATCAGCCGTGGTGAGAACCGATTTAATCCAATTTGGCATACTGTTTTTTGGAGGTGTAGTTGTCCTTTTTATTGCTATCAATCATCTCGGCGGATGGTCGGCACTGTATGAGAAAACACCTGACCTTATGCATTTACACTTGCCTGCAGATCACCCGCAGCTTCCATGGATAGCGTTAATAGGGCTTTTCTTTCTGAATATTAATTACTGGTGTGCAAATCAAACGGTAATACAGCGGTCACTGGCAGCAAGATCGTTAAAAGATGCGCAGGCAGGCTTGTTGGTAGGTGGGATCATGAAATATGTAATGGCGGTGGTCATTATTGTACCCGGTATCGCACTAGCCGGCATTCTGACTGACAGTCCATTATCGGATCCCGATCAAACCTTCCCATACTTAGTAAGTAACTTTCTGCCTACAGGTCTTCGTGGGCTGATCCTTTGTGCCCTTTTTGCTTCACTCATGAGTACCGTAGATTCCATATTCAATTCGCTATCAACACTTTGGTCGATTGATATCTATCAAGGTTATATCAATCAAAAAGCCACGGATCGTGAGTTAGTCAAAAACGGAAGACGAACTATACTGGTTACGCTGCTTACCGGCATAACCATGGGCTGGGTACTCGTATATGTGAAGTTTGAAAATCCGGAAGCAGCATTTACACATACCCTGAACGACCTACGCTACTATGTGAACTGCGGCATTGTGATCATCATTTGTTCAGCGGCATTTTATTTTGTGAAAAATAAATGGGCAGTACTTATGGCGTTTTTTTTTACTATTCCTATGCACCTTACCCTGAAGGCAATATATCCTGATATGAATTACTTTGTCAGAGCCATGTGGGTAATACTTGCAGGGCTCATTATTGCTTTTGCTTACAATAGAAAATTTTCCAGCATATTCGATGTAGTAAGTTTTCCTGATCGAAAATTAAAGGCGTTTAGTTATATGTTATTAATCTCACTTGTTGTGCTCCATATTATTTTCCATTAGCTCATGGCTTTCGATAAATATTCTTTTTTTCAAAATGTGTTTGACGTCGCTAAGTTAATCCCAACGGGTAGGGTTACGAGCTACGGCGCCATTGCTAACTACCTTGGGGCTAAAGGAAGTTCAAGAATGGTGGGTTGGGCCATGAATGCTTCTATTCCGGAGCAGGATATACCTGCTCATCGTGTAGTAAACCGGACAGGGGTACTCACCGGTAAGCATCATTTTGCTACGCCAACCTTGATGCAGGAATTGCTTGAGGCCGAAGGCGTGGAAGTGAAAAATGATAAAGTAGTGAACTTTAAGGAGCTATTCTGGGACCCTTCAGATCACCTACAACTTTAAAGGTAACGTCAACCAAAATTAGAATATTTGTCCCAAAATGGGATTGTCAAAAAATATAAAATGTCCTTTTTGGGCTAATAGAGCAGGTATTTTGATTGGTACCGAGTTTGTTTGATGGTTGGCATACCAAAATGTCAGCTATGAAATCATTAATGTTAGTTCTATCTCTCGTTGTAAGTACGGCATTCGCCAATACTAATCCTACTGTTCAACTTACACGTTCTGAATATCAGAATCAGAATATTTTGACTTTGAAGGTAGATAAAGAGCTTTTAGGTGCGACTTTCCAAATGTTAGACTCAGATGGACAGGTAGTATCTACTAATGAACTCACTAAGAAAAAAAGAACGATTGACTTCACCGATATGCAGAATGACGAATACGTAGTTCGCATAACGAAAGACAACTTTACCAGGGTATTTAAAATTTTCAAAGACATCGAAACAGGTGTCTTGTGTGAAAATTACTATTAGCCTCAGGCTGTAGCCATCTTGCGTTCATGCAAGTTTCGATAAGGCGCCTGAGTTAAATTATAGAAATTGTGCTGTGCTAGTATGTTTTAGTTGGTTTTAGTGTACAGCTTGGCCGCTTCAATCTTGGAGCGGCCATTCTTTTTTAGAATGTTCATTATTTAATTTCCCGATCGTGCTTGATAGTTATGAGGTTTTTTAGTTCTGCGGCTGGCTTAAAACCATTAAACTCTCAAACTATACCGCACTTGCTTCTTCTGCTTGCCTATTGGCATCTATAATAGCAGGCTACATGTATTCAATCCCTGTCTCATTAGCCCATTTGATAACATCATTTTTCATTCGCCGGATCATATTGATTCTCACGATGCTAAATGCTTCTCCCTTATCGTCGTAAAGGTACAATGCTTTTACTCCTACATGTTTCGTTACTACAACGGTATGATCGTTTATTTGAGTTGATACTTCAGGTTCATTTTTTTCAAAGAAGGATATGATCTGGTTCAAATGACCAATAAACTCTCTGGGCGATCCAACAAATATTGTGTCATATTTAAATATTTCTACTTGTTGGTACCTGTCATCAATACCCAGATAAAGAACCTGAATATCTTTGAGGTTATTATTTCGATCATACTTGTATAAGGCGCTTAACTTATCGTGCCCCATTGCTCTATTGGCTATTTTAACGTTTCTGGTTATCTGACCATAGGAGATTGAAGAGATAAGCAATAAGAGCGCTGCTACAGGCTTTTTCATATTGATTTGAAGTTGGTTAGTTAGGCATTTAGGGCAAATACTATACCTAAGTGATTCTTCCAGTTACAGGTTTCCTCACTTTAAATACAGTTGCCATTGTGTTCATTCAAAACATTGACGGTCGATTTTGGAGTGTGAATACTTCTGAAACCGATTAAAAAATGAAGATTTGGTACATAATCTTACGTTTTGATTTGGGATAAAAATTCCCAAATTGAGAATTTAGAAAATCATTATGGCTTTTAAAAAGCTTTAAACACAGTTTTTAATTTGGCGCTGCGTTTGAAATAGTGGCAAATATTAAACATTGTCACTCATGAAATATTTAGCAACCCTACTCATCATTTTTGGAACAGTCACACTTTCAAATGCGAAAAGCGAACCTGAAATTCAGTTGGTTAAGTCTGATCTTAAAAACTTATTCACCTTCAAAGTAGATCGTTCACTGCTTGGGGCAGAAGTTGAAATGATTTATTCCAACGGTGACGTTGTAACTATTGAGAAACTGGAGAAAAGGAAGATGATCATCGACTTCTGCGATGTAAAGCTCGGGGATTATATTGTGAAAATCTCCAAAGAGGGGTACAGCAAGAAATTTATAGTGTCGAAAGATGTTTTGGGTGTTTTATGTGAATATGACAGGTAAGCCGGGATAGGTTGTCCCAATCTGGGAGGCTTCCAGACGGTAAATCCCTGTTTAAATAGATTGAGGGCATATTTTGGTAGCTGGCATAACGCTTGTAGATAAGAAAATAGGTTTTATAGTTTAGTTAGTTAAATATAGGAATTGTGCTGTGCTAGTTTGTTTAGTTGGTTTTAATGTACAGCTTGGCCGCTTCGATTTTCGGAGCGGCCATTCTTTTTATGATGATGTTCACAAAAAGTCAATTCCTCTTGCTATGGTCGTGCTGAAGCTTTTTGGTTAAGTCTCTTTTTTCGCTCATGTAATTCTCCTGTTTCTGCGTATACCTTCAATTCCTCTAGATTTTCCCTCAAGATTTTACTCATTTTCCGTTTCATAGGCCCTTTCATGATTGTGCCAATGAATCCTTGCAACTCCATGCTCGCCTGCATGGTAATTCTTGTCCCGTTCCGCTCCTCTTCGTGTGTCCAGGTGTTAGTTGCATACTTGACCATATTTGGGAGCCCCTCGGCAATCTGGTAAGTAAACAAGTATTCTTCGGGTTGGTAATCAATGATTCGCTCCGTAGTTTTCTTAAACCCTTTATAACCTGGAACGCACACTCTTTCGGTGTAAATTTCTCCGTTGAAACCCCCAATACTTCCACCTTCAGAAGATTTTACCCCAGCACTCCAATCACCTATTTTTTCGTATGCCAGCGCTGTAATTTTCCATAAAGAATCTTTGGGTACATTGATATAAATTGATTGTTCCACTTGTACTGTTTTCTGGGCCATTGTTCTAAAATTTAGTAATAATCCTACTATAAGCAGGATCGTCAATACGTTTTTGGGTTTCATTCTTTTTGCTTTTATCCTGGGCAAAGATTGTTCTTTCATACATTGAATGTTTTGCGCCCAGGGTCAAAGAATAGGCTCAGAGGATCATTGAGTATTTCTGTAGGCAGAAGGAGACAATCCGTACTTTTTGGTGAAGGATCTTGAAAAAGTACTTAGGTCTTTAAAGCCACAATCAAAGCATATCTCGGTTATTCTTAGGCGGGTCTTTTTCAGAAGACTTTTTGCTTTCTCCAATCGTTTATTTATTATAAAATGGGCAGGGGGGAGATTGAAGGTTTTTTTAAACTTTCGCTTAAAAGTAGACAGACTAGTACTGGTCAATGCTGCATAATCCGCAATTTCTAATTCTTCGTAGAGATGAGCCTCTATAATCGACTTAAAAGCATGGTCAACGGGTGTAAACAAAGAACTTAACAGTTCCCTAATGTTTTCGTAGTCGATGTTGTAGAGCAGTAGAATAAGTTCTTTTATTTTGAGCATCATTAGTTCTTCATTGATGAGTTCAGGGTTATCAAAGTAGAAAATAAGTCCTTTGATAAACTCGTCTATGACTGTTGTTTGAGGAACCCGTTGAAATATTTTTTTCGATTTAAGCCTACCCAACTTTAGAAAATCTGGAACCTGATCATCATATATCTGATTTAGAATTACGGGTGTAATGTGTATAGCTATAATTTCGCATGGACTGCCGGCCATTTTATTTTGCCAGGAATTGATAAAGGAACCGCATTTCATCAGAATACCGTCACCCGAATCAATCACATCTTTTTCGACGCCCCCATAAGAGATGCTATTGCCGTGCAGAGAATAAATGAAGCATGCTTCCTTATCATATGTTACGGACGGCTTGAAAGGCGGAGCGAAAGATACCCTTTCGAATACAATAAAATTATTCAGTTTATAATCGTTGTATTTGAGAATCATTTTTCTTCATTCTCCAGAAGAAGACAAAAATAGGAATCTGAGAGGGTAATAATTTGACGGAGAAGCTCAAAACTTCCTTGACCAATAAAACCGGTAAATCCGAGCGCTTTAAGAATAGCAGAATGCTTCACTAGGTGATAGATTGGTAGCTGGTCATGATTTTCGATTGGCTACAATCCTGAACTTGACATTAAAAATTGAGATACGTTTCGAGTCATAGGTAGAACTGTGCAATAATTTGTAAAACCTCGGGTTTACCTGATCCAGTTTCAATACGAAACAACTATTCCCAAATAAGGATGAGTGTATAAGCTGAAACCTCATTTAGAGCTGATTAGAGCTGTTTTAGTTGTTGGCATTGGTCTTGTAATCAGCTTAATCGGTTTTATAGTTTAGTTAGGTTAGTTAATAGGAGTTGTGCTGTACTAATTTGTTTTAGTTGGTTTTAGTGTACAGCTTGGCCGTTCTGAGGAGTTGGGACGGCCTTTCTTTTTATAATGAATACTAACCCGATAAATGTCAACAACCCGTTGACAATCAATATTTCAAAACCAAACCTATACCCGCCCAGCCAGGCTTCGCTATTCGAATTTAGTAGGTAAGAAAGTGCCGGTGCAAGTAGGCAAACAGGAATAACCCATTTGTCCCGAATTTGCCAACGTGTAAACAAACCAAAAGCATACAGCCCCAATAAAGGACCATAGGTGTAACCTGCTGCTTTGAAAAGCGAACTGATCACGGCTTCATCATTAATTACCTTAAAGATCATGATAACGGCAAAAAGTATGACAGAGAACCCTAAATGAACCAGCAGTCTGGTATTTCTCTGTTTACTTTGCATAGCAATGGTATCTTCACGCTGAAAGTTTAGAAAATCAACACAGAACGAGGTTGTGAGAGCAGTAAGAGCAGAATCAGCGCTACTGTAGGCTGCTGCGGTAATACCTAACAGGAATACTATTCCTGCTATAGTTGGAAAATGGTTAAGCGCTAGTAATGGAAAAAGATCATCTGTTTTGTCCGGTAGGCTTATGCCATTTTTACCCGCATATATATAAAGCAGTGCACCCATAGCCAGGAACAATAGATTTACAAAAACCAAGACTATGGAAAACCAAAACATATTTTTTTGGGCATCACCAACATTTTTACAGGTAAGGTTTTTCTGCATCATATCCTGATCCAGGCCTGTCATTACAATGGCAATAAAGGCCCCGGAAAAGAACTGTTTGAAGAAATTAGAACCTGATTGCCATTCCCAAAAAAAAACTTGGGCGTATTCACTTTTTTTGATGGTATGAATTAAACCGCCAAAGGATAGATTTAAATCTTCACTAACCAGATAGATAACAATACCGATGGCGATTAGCATGAAAAGTGTTTGTAGTGTATCAGTCCATACGATTGTTTTGATCCCTCCTCTGAATGTATAGAGCCAAATAAGCGTAATTGTGGTGATCACGGTCACACTGAATGGCATACCCCAGGCATTAAAAACAGCAAGTTGAAGAACACCAGCAACGAGAAAAAGGCGAAAAGCGGCTTGTATCACTCTTGAAATTAGAAAATAAAAGGCGCCGGTCTTATATGACCAAAAACCAAATCGATCTTCCAGATACCCATAAATTGACACCAGCTTAAGCCGGTAATACAACGGCATGAGTACTGTACCAATGACAAAATAACCAAGCAGATAGCCAAGTACCACTTGCATGTAGCCGAATTGTGTATCTACCACCCAGCCCGGTACGGAAATAAAAGTTACACCTGACAATGACGCTCCAATCATACCAAAAGCCACCAGATACCATGGAGACTGGCGGTTACCTGTGAAAAAGGTGTTGGAGTCCGTTTTCCTGGAAGTTAGCAGTGAAATTAAAATCAGAAGTATAAAGTAACCACCGATGACGGTCACAACGAAGGAAGCGCTCATGGCCGCTAAGTTTATTATTTTTTTTTACTTTTGAGGAATGATTGAGACCGCACGTACATCAATGGGATATCTGGAGGAGGAACTGGTTGAACTGCTGGAAGAAGTGGATGTAACTGATGTTAAAGACTTAACTGTTTTTAACGATGACGTAAATACCTTCGATCATGTGA